>Ga0196971_1000085_pt1 | contig 87742 bp, 81 predicted proteins | sample S1v_1013CmetaG_FD_148660 | JGI IMG/M metagenome (GOLD analysis project Ga0196971, IMG submission 148660) | Soil microbial communities from Anza Borrego desert, Southern California, United States - S1+v_10-13C | ecosystem: Environmental > Terrestrial > Soil > Desert | place: USA: California...
ATTATTTTTTCCAGAGAAGGGCTGACCCTTTTATCCAGCAGTTCTTTTTTCGGTGCACCTGCAACCGCAATAATGGTATCTCTGTCAGATATACATGTTATATGTTCCATTGAACTATGGAGAGACTCCACATATTCTTTTGCAAAATCGCTGAGTTCACCTATTGGGGAGTATTTTTTAAGTATAACTTCGCCTTCCCTATCCGTGAATATTTCCAACGGATCTCCTTCTCTTATACGCAGAGTTCTTCTTATTTCTTTTGGTATTACAACTCTTCCAAGGTCATCTATCCTTCTTACGATTCCGGTTGCTTTCAACTTATACCCTCCTTCTTTTAATTTACATAAGTGTTTGTAATGGTTATTATTTTACCAACTGGTTTTTTTTATACACAATTTTGTAAATTATAGATAATAAATATAAATGCACTAAAAATTCTTACCTCATATTATATGAAGGATGCGAGATACGAGATTCGAGATTCGAGATGCGAGAAAAGCTTTGGTATTTCTTACGGGTCCAGGTTCCCTTTTTTCCGATACCCTTAAGGAATACCAAGACCTCCTCGTATCCCGCATCTCGAATCTCGTATCTGTAGAAGATTGCTTCGCAATCTTCTACCAATGCGATATATAAAAAAACAGCCGTATTAATATACTGGCTGTCTTTTATATAGACACACTTTATTTAAGATTCTTGATGAATTTTTCTATTTTAGCATTCTTTCTCATTTCTTCCATCAGCTTCTCATATTCTGTGCTTTTCTTATCATTCAACAGGTTTCCCTTAAGTTGTTCCTTTATGTCTTCAAATTTGTCGAGCTTGTTGTCTTCAGCCTTTATAATGTGGAAACCGAAATCAGTCTGAACGATTTCGCTGATTTCTCCGGGTTTTAATGCGAATGCTGCTTTTTCAAAGGGCTCAACCATATCGCCTTGTCTGAAATAACCGAGATCTCCGCTGTTTTCCTTTGCGCTTGGATCTATAGAATTCTGCTTGGCCAGCTCAGCAAAGTTTTCACCTGCTTTTACCCTCTCAAGCATTTTTTCAGCCTCTTCCTTAGTATCAAGCAGAATATGGCTTGCCTTTACACTTACGAATTCATTCTGATGAGTATCATAATAAGCCTTTACCTCATTATCGGATAATGCGACCTTTTCAGTAAGCTTGTCAGTAAGCTTGTTGATAGTAAGCTCCTTCCGGACTGACTGCTTGAAGTATTCCAGGTCCATGCTCTGACCCTTCAAGAACTCATTGAACTTGTCTTCTGAATCAAAATATTTCTTGGCCTTATCAACTTCGCCGTTCACTTCTTCGTCAGTTACAGTTATACCAAGCTCTGCAGCTTTCTTAAGCTGTAGCTTTTCATCGATCAGCATGTCCAGAAGCTTCTCCCTGGCAACTTCATCGAACTTTCTTCCGTCAACTTCCTGCTCCCATACCGCAGTACCAAACTGCTGTTCATACTGGGCTTTGAATATTCCGAACATCTTGTTGAATTCTTCTTTTTTGACCTCTTCACCTGAGACCTTTGCTACTATCGTGTTATTGTCAACTTCAGGATTTACCCTGACCATTCCGCAGCCGACAAGAAATGCCGCCAATACGAGAAATGTCAAGGATACAAGAAGTATCCTGTATTTACTACTAAACAATTCTACATCGCTCCCCTACTTGTAATTTGAATCATTGTCAACAAATGGACACCATTAGATAATTATACCTTATATCACTCATTCTGAAAACTACTAATTTTTTCTAAGAACTCCTTCAGGAACTTAATATTTTCCTCCGGTTTGTCCTCGTCCATCCTTACTGTAAAATACGGCTGGCCGCTTGCAGTAAAAAGCAGCCTGTTCAAATATTCCCCGGCCACCCGTATTGCAGTCTGAGGCTTGATGCTTTTGTCTGAGTTGAATTTCACTATAATGTTATTTTTCTTCTGAGCTATGGATACTATACCACATTTTTTAGCCAGATGCTTTATATAGGATATGTCCAGAAGATTTCTCACTACCCCGGGCAAGTCTCCGAATCTGTCCTCTATCTCCTCTTCTATGTCATACAGATCCTCATGACTTCCAATGTACGCAATCTTCTTATATATCTCAATTTTTTGATTTTCATCGGCTATATAGATTTCAGGAATAAACGCGCTTACCTGAAGCTCTATGGAGGTATCTACCGCCTCGGTAACAGCTTCACCCTTAAGCTCCCTCACGGTATCCTCCAGAAGCTTTATATATAGATCATAGCCTATTGCCTCCATATGTCCATGCTGTTCTCTGCCCAGCAAATTGCCTGTGCCTCTTATTTCCAGGTCCCTCATTGCAATTTTGAAGCCGGAGCCGAATTCCGTGAATTCTCTTATGGCCTGAAGCCTCTTCTCTGCGACTTCATTAAGCACCTTATCCCTCTGATATGTGAAATATGCATAAGCCAGCCTGTTGGAACGCCCGACTCTGCCTCTCAGCTGATATAGCTGTGACAGACCCATTTTATCAGCATCATTTATTATTATTGTGTTTACGTTCGGTATGTCCAGCCCGGCTTCTATTATAGTCGTACAAACCAATACGTCGTATTCATTATTATAAAAGTCCAGCATCGTATCCTCAAGTAGCTTCTCATCCATCTGACCATGGGCTACCGCCACTCTTGCCTCAGGCACCATCTCCTTAAGCCTTGCAGCAACCTTTTGTATGCTTCTCACCCGGTTGTACAGGTAATATACCTGTCCTCCCCTTCCTATTTCCTTTGTTATTGCATCCCTTATGACTTCCTCATTATGCTCCATCACATAAGTCTGTACCGGATACCTTTCTTCCGGCGGCTCCTCAATTATACTGATATCCCTGATACCGATGAGCGACATATGCAGTGTCCTTGGTATCGGAGTCGCAGTAAGAGTAAGTACGTCAACATTTTTCCTCAGGCTTTTTATCTTCTCCTTGTGAGCAACTCCAAACCGCTGCTCCTCATCTATTATCAGAAGTCCCAGATCGTTAAAAACCAGGTCATCCTGCAATAGCCTGTGAGTACCGACTATTATATCCACATTGCCATTTTTGATGTTAGCGATTACCTTGCTCTGCTCAGCATGGGTCTTGAACCTGGACAGTACGTCAATATTTACAGGGAAGTTGGCAAATCTCTGCACACAGGTATTATAGTGCTGCTGAGCCAGGATTGTCGTAGGAACCAGTATCGCAACCTGTTTGTTGTCCATTACACATTTAAAGGCCGCCCTAAGGGCAACTTCAGTCTTGCCATATCCGACGTCCCCGCAAAGAAGTCTATCCATTACCCTTGGATCCTCCATGCTCTCCTTGATCTCTTCTATACAGCGCAGCTGGTCCTGGGTCTCCTGGTAAGGAAACATGTCCTCAAATTCCTTCTGCCACTTTGTATCCTCCGAAAAGGTAAAACCAACGGCCTGCTGCCTTTCCGCATATAGCTTAAGCAGATCCATTGCCATAGATTCTATGGCCTTCTTTGCCCTGCTCTTTACCTTCACCCATTCTGCTCCCCCCAGCTTGTTCAGCTTGGGACCCTTATCCTCCGACCCGATATATTTCTGTATCATGTCCATCTGGTCGGTGGGGATGTATAGCTTATCATTTCCTGAATACTTGATATGCAGATAATCTCTGGTGGTATTGTCTATCTTCAGCTTCTCTATGCCAATGTATTGTCCTATGCCGTGGTTTTCGTGAACAACAAAATCACCTACTTTAAGATCGGTAAATACATCAATGGCCTTTCCCTTTTTCTTTTCAGCGGACTTACGCTTGGAACCGAATGCTTCCCTGTCGCTTATCACAGCATATTTGACAGATGGAAAATCAAACCCGCTGTTCAGTATGCCGGGCAGAATGACTATATGTCCTTCTTTAAGCTCGATATCAAGCTCGTCCTTATATGCTGCATCTATATCCCTCTCTCTAAGGTCGGAAGCCAGCCGCAGCCCTCTTTCCCTGGCGCCTGCAAGTATAAGCACCCTGTATTTGCGTTTTTTCCATGCCGTGATCTCTTCCATCAGCATGGAAAGCTTGCCATGGAATGGGTGCATTGAACGGCTTGTAATGCTTATTGTCTTCTGGGGGTAAAAATCATCATTGCTCTTGAATAAAGCATCCAGGCAGATCCTCTTATTATCCTGCATTCTTAAAAGGATGTCCTCATAGGTGAATAGGGAGTCAAATTGTCCCGGTAAGACTTCCCCATCCTCCAGGAGTTGATTGAAATACTCCTGAAACTCAAGTCCCAAAGTCTCGCAGCGCTGTCTTACCCTATTGGGCTCATCTATAAATATGATGTAGTCCTTCATATAGTCTATGAGACTATGGTTCTTCCCAGGAAAATACGGGGAATACTTCTCGATTCCCTCAAAATGTATACCCTGGCTCAGCTTTTCTATATCCTCAGATATCCTTTCCTTAACTCTGGTATCTGAAGTTTTCTTTTTACGGTCATAGCCCAAGGCTCTGAGTCTCGAAGAAAGCTCTGCCTTGAGGTTTTCTGCTCCTGTGATAAACTCCTCCCCTGCAACAATGAATTCCCTGGCAGGAGTTATACGTATATTTTTTACTTTGCTCACCGAGCGCTGTGTCAGTACGTCAAAGTACCGGATTGAGTCGATTTCATCGTCAAACAGCTCTATCCTGACAGCATTCTGATGTATGGGCGAATAGAAATCTATTATACCCCCTCTTATGGAGAACTGTCCTTTTCCTTCTACCATGTCAACACGCTCATAGCCAGCTTTTATGAAGTATTGTTTTACCTCTTCCAATGAGACGGATTCGCCTATGGAAAGTTCCCTCACCATTGATGCAAAAAGCTCAGGGGACACTGTTTTGGGAAGCAGTGCCTCTACAGAAGCGCAAACAATGATATTTTTACCGCCAATTATATCATCATATGCCTTTAAACGATTCTGCATTATTTCTTTGCTTTTGGCATCAATCCTCCGGAACATCATCTCTCCGCTGGGCAGCAAGGTTGCCATATCAGGATCAAAAAATGATATATCCTCGTAAATCTTCTTTGAAAGCAGATCATTATGAGTTATGAAAAGGCACGGCTTTCCGAAATGCCTGCATACCAATGCAGCAACAATAGCCTTTTGAGTGTCGGAGATACCGTATACCTCTACAATACTCATATTTGCTTCAAGAGATGAAAGCAATTCATTAAGCTCTTTCATATCGTATAGAGGCTTCAGCATGTTATCGGTACTCAAGTTCTCACCTCCGGTAAAAGGTTAATTAACGAAATAATTGAGGTCAGATATATCATATATCGACCTCATCCTTTGTAAAACGTTTCTATTGAAGTCTTTCCCATCGGAAAAATGGTTATTCTCAGGAGATTCCAATTATTTTTCACTGTTATACTTATTCATTGCAGAAATCACATCATTTTTTATTATTTCCTCTAATGCCAGAGCAGATTTCTTGACAGCATCCTCCATCAAGGGTATCTCTTCATCTGAAAACCTGCTCAGCACATAATCAGCCAAATCCATATAATCCGGCTGTTTGCCTATTCCCACCCTGATCCTTGGAAACTTGTCTGTATTCAGAATATATATTATCGATTTCATGCCGTTATGGGTACCTGAGCTTCCTTCAGGTCTGATTCTGATCCTGCCCACAGGAATATCCACATCATCATAGACTACTATGAGCCTTGAGATGTCCTCCTTGTACCAGTTCACAAGCTCCAGTACGCTTTCTCCGCTCAGATTCATATATGTCTGGGGCTTTGCCAGAATCACTTTTTCCTGCCCTATCAGTCCTTCACCCAGCACAGCCTTGTGTTTTATCTTACTGATGCTGATATTATGGGCAGAAGCAAAATAATCCAGTACCATAAAACCTGCATTATGTTTTGTATACCTGTATTTGTCCCCTGGATTACCCAGCCCTACAATCAAATACATAAAAACCTCCAGTGCGTTCTATATCTTAATCAAACAGCTTGCTCAAGGATAAGCCTTCATAAATCCTCTTTATAGCTTCAGCAAACAATGATGCGACAGACAGTACCTTTATCTTGTCCACCGGTTTGTTCGCAGGAAGCGGTATGGTGTTCGTCACTACAAGCTCTTTTATAACAGAATCCTGAATACGTTCAAAGGCAGGCCCTGACAGAACAGGATGTGTGCAGGCAACATAAATATCCTTGCCTCCCATATCCTTCAGAACCTTTGCGGCATTTACCACAGAGCCTGCGGTATCAACAATATCATCAACTATTATACAGTTCCTGTTCTCAATATCTCCTATGATATTCATTACCTCAGAGACATTGGGCTTAGGTCTTCTTTTATCGATTATAGCCAGAGGAGCGTCGAGCTTGGTTGCAAGTGATCTGGCCCTGGTAACTCCTCCAACATCAGGAGAAACCACAACTATATCGTTGAGCTTTTTGTTAATGAAATAGTTCACTATAAGCGGCGCCGCATACAGATGATCCACGGGAATATCAAAGAAGCCCTGAATCTGAGGAGCATGAAGGTCCATGGTAATGACCCTGTCTGCGCCCGCGGCTTCGATCAGGTTGGCAACCAGCTTTGCAGATATAGGCTCCCTGGATTTGGACTTCCTATCCTGCCTTGCATAGCCGTAGAATGGCATTACTGCATTTATTCTGCCTGCTGAAGCTCTCTTCAATGCATCGATCATTATCAAGAGCTCCATAAGATTATCATTTACAGGGGCGCTGGTCGACTGGACCACGAAAACGTCCGCCCCTCTGATGGACTCATTTATACTTACACCTATCTCCCCATTGCTAAAAGTACTTACCTGAGCATCTCCCACCGGTATGCCAAGATTGAAGGCTATGTCCTTGGCCAATTCTTTATTGGCATTACAATTCAGGACCTTTATGCTCTTTCCATGTACATTCATTTCAATAGAAACCTCCCAAAAATTATTTGTTTTCTCTTTCAGCTACCCAGCCCTCTTTGTTCTCTTGTCTCGCCCTTCCAATGGCAAGACTATCTTGAGGCACTTCCTTCGTCACAGTAGTGCCGGCAGCAATATATGAATTTGAGTTTATCCTGACCGGTGCAATCAGATTTGCGTTGCAGCCTATGAAGGAATTGTCTCCTACATATGTCCTGTTCTTATGCTTTCCATCATAGTTGACAAATACAACACCACATCCCAGATTTACATTATTGCCCACATCCCCATCACCAACATAGGTTAAATGGGAAGCCTTTGAATGATCACCAAAATTGGAATTCTTCATTTCAACAAAGTCGCCTATTCTCGCATACTTTCCAATCTTGTTGCCTGGTCTTATATATGCAAAAGGGCCGACAGTAGTACCCTCTCCTATAGAGCTTTCAAGTACTACGGAGTTCTGTATGCTGACTCCTTTTCCAATTTTGCCGTCCCTGACCCTTGTATTGGGACCTATTACCGAGTCCTCCTGAATCACTGTAGTTCCCTCAAGTATGCAGCCGGGATATATGGTCACATCCCTCTCTATCCTTACGGAAGTCTCTATATAAGTGTTATTCGGATCTATAATAGTCACCCCGTCCAGCATATGCTTTTTCGCTATCCTGAGTCCCATGATCCTATTAGCCTCGCTCAACTGATATCTATTGTTGATACCCATTATTTCTTCACTATCGCCTATTTTATAGGTTCCGATCAAAAGATCCTTTTTTCTCATTATGCCTATAACATCAGTAAGATAGTATTCCCCCTGGGCATTGTTGTTATTTAAATGCTTCAGGGCTTCCTTAAGCTCTCTGCCGTTAATCAGATATATACCTGAGTTTATTTCTTTTATAAGCCTTATGCTGCTGTCGGCATCCTTGTCCTCGACAATTGCCTCCACCAGCCCTTCTTCATTTTTTACTATTCTCCCGTAGCCTGCCGGATCCTGAAAATCGGAAGTCAGTATTGTCGCACTATAACCCGCCTTCTTATGTACCTCATGCATTTCCATAAGCGTCTCCGGCCTGAGAAGCGGCGCATCGCCATATAGTATGAGGATATCACCGTCTTTAATATATTTCTCCGCCTGCATTACTGCATGGCCGGTACCAAGCTGCTTTTCCTGCAGCACAAATTCAACACCCTTTACTGCTTTGCTGACCTGATCTGCTCCGTGACCTATTACAACTACGGGCTCTATATCAGAAAGCTTACGGGCGCAATCTATAACATGTTCCACCATTGGGGCTCCGCAAACCTTGTGCAATACCTTAGGCACCTTGGAATACATTCTCTTTCCTTCCCCGGCGGCAAGTATTATCGATGTAATACTGTATACATTACTCAACATATCACCTCTTTCAAGTTATATTCCCACTCTATTTTAACATAATGGATTCTCAGAAAAAAGGATTATATGTTTCGCACTAAACATATTACATTGAATTCAAATAGTGCGAAACATTTTCCTTGATTCATATATCGTGAAAAATACATGTTTGATAACACAAAATCAGACGCTTCAACTGATTTTGTAATGATAAATCTTTTTCACGATATATATAGTAAATATTTCGACGGAAGTCGGATTTTTTACGCCCACAGCAGAAGAATAGCCTTAGTATAGTTTGTTTAAACAAAAGCAAACTATTCCAAGGCTATGACCCTATAAAAACCTTAGACTTATGTCCAAAGGTTCGACTGAATTTGTCAGTGAGCCGGCAGATATTATGTCTACTCCTGTCTCTGCAACAGCCCTCACATTTCTCTCTCCCTCCAGGGACATATTGCCCGAAGCTTCCAGCAGTACTCTCCCCTTTGCGATATTTACAGCTTCTCTCATCATATCCAGTGACATATTATCCAGCATAACTATGTCGGCTCCTGCCGCTATGGCTTCCATAAGCTCCTTTATCGATTCCGCTTCCACCTCTATCTTCACTGTATGGGATGCATTCCTTTTTGCTGCTGTCACCGCAGGGGTTATACCTCCTGCAGCTTTTATATGGTTGTCCTTTATCAATACCATATCTGAAAGATTGAATCTATGATTATGGCCTCCTCCGATCCTTACCGAGTATTTATCCAGTATCCTGAGTCCGGGAGCTGTCTTCCGCGTATCAACAATTTTAGCTTTGTAATCCGATACTCTTGAAACAAATCTATCAGTCATTGTAGCTATGCCTGACATCCTTTGAAAAATGTTCAAAGCAGTCCTTTCACCCTTTAAGATGCTCCTTGCATTCCCGTCTATAGAGGCTATGGTATCCCCTTTAGCGGCTCTCTGGCCGTCCTTCATAAAGGCTTGAAACAGAATGCCTTCATCGACTATTTCAAATACCCTCCTGCACACTTCAATACCGCAGACTACCCCTTCCGATTTAGCAATAAAATTACCCTTTATAACTGCTGTTTCAGGAATGGTAGAGTCAGTTGTCACATCTCCCCAGCCCAGGTCTTCTTCCAAGGCATTTTTAATTAATTTATCGATAATCATGTTATCCAACAAGGAAAACCCTCCCAAACATATAAGTATCCATTTATTCGCTATCTGTCCTATAATGACTGCCGCAGTTATTCTTTCTTGCAATGGCGCTCTTCAATATAAACGATGCGATATAAGCAATATTGATTGTCTCCATCTCGTTTACGCTTTTTAGCTCAGCTTCCTCCAGACCACTTATTATATTACTTATCCAGGTAAGGACCTCTTCCATATCAGGACCGTTTCTCTCAATCCCCACATGGGCATCCATCTTTGTCTTTATCTCACTTCTTATCCTTGCTGCATCTAAAGCCTTCCCAGTTTTCCCGGAAGTATTCGAAAAATGTACAGTTTTCAATTCAATTCCTTCAATACAGGTATTAATATCTCCTGCACATCTTCTTCCGAATACCAGCCCCTCCAACAGTGAATTGCTGGCTAACCTATTGGCTCCGTGAACTCCTGTATTTGCTGCTTCCCCGCAGGCATACAGGCCCTGGATATTTGTTCTTCCCATAAGGTCGGTTTTTATGCCGCCCATAAAATAGTGCTGAACAGGAGATACCGGTATATAATCCTTAGTAATGTCCACACCTTCCTTCAGACACCTGTCATAAATAGTAGGAAATCTCTTCCTCAGATAGTCGGCATCCTTGTGGGTTATATCCAGATATACCCTATCGCTGCCTGTCTTTTTCATTTCAGAAAATATCGCCCTTGATACAATATCTCTCGGCGCGATTTCTCCCAGCTCATGATATCTATGCATGAATCTCTCGTGGTTCACATTGAGCAGTATTCCACCCTCACCTCTGACAGCCTCAGAGATCAGAAACCTGCTTCCTTCCTGATCCGGTTTGAAAAAGGCCGTAGGGTGGAACTGGATAAACTCCATATCGGAAAGTACTGCACCTGCCCTGTATGCCATGGAGATTCCATCACCTGTTACCACTTCCGAATTAGTGGTATTCTTGTATACCTGCCCTATTCCTCCGCTGGCACAAACAACGCTACGGCAGTACAAAACCTTTTTTGCAGCATCTCTGTCAATACCTTCTGCAATCAACACCCCGACACATCTGTCCACGGTAACAAGAAGATCTATCGCAAAACAGTTCTCTTTTATTGTTATATTATCTTTTTTCCTGCATACCCTGAGAAGGGAATCCACAACTTCCTTACCTGTGGCATCTCCAAGAGCATGTACAATCCTGAAACGTCCATGTCCTCCTTCTCTTGTGGTCGTAAGGGTTCCATCAGAGTTCCTGTCGAAATTCGTCCCTAATTTGCATAGTATGTCTATGTCTTCAGGAGCTTCCTTGACAAGTACATTTACAGCTTCCTCATAACAGTGGCCTGCCCCTGCCTTTATCGTATCTTCAAAATGATATTCCGGCAGGTCATCTGCGCCTATGGCAGCTGCAATTCCTCCCTGAGCAAGATAAGAATTGTTCTCGTCCATAGTCTCCTTGCTAAGGATACACACCTTCAGACTGGGATCCAGATTGACGGCCGAATAGAGTCCTGCAATACCGCTGCCGATTATCACCACATCCCACTTTTCGCTCTCGATTTTCCGGGTATCGAAATTCATCAAGTATCTCAGCGGCATATAAATACCCCTCCTATTTTATCTTCAGCATCTCTTCCAATGATTTCAACGCTTTAATTCTTATATCTTCCTCCACATGAATCTCGTGCTGCATATATAGCAGAGCATCACGTACATCCTCAAGTCTGGTCTTTTTCATATTAACACATATCAATCCGGTTGAGAGCAGATAGAAGTTCTTCTCCGGGTTCTGCTTCCTGAGGATATGAAGCACCCCTTCCTCAGTCCCGATGATTATATCTCTTTCAGGTATCTCCCCTGCATGTTTTATTATCTCGGATGTGCTGCCAAGGAAGTCTGCAAGCTTCTGGACCTCAGGCTCACACTCAGGATGCATCAATATTTTTGCATTGGGGTGAAGCTGTCTTATCTTTTGCACTTCAGCTGCCTTAACTCTCTTATGTGTAATGCAAAAGCCCCTCCATAAGATCACTTCCTTGTCCTTCACCTTAGAAGCCACATAACTCCCGAGGTTTTCATCCGGTACAAAGATCACCTGCTTGTTTTTTACACTCTGAACTACCTTCAAAGCATTTGAAGAGGTACAGCATATATCACTTTCTGCTTTTACCTCAGCAGAGGAATTCACATAACAGACTACCGCTGCATCAGGATATTTTGCTTTCATTTCACGGAGCCTCGGCGCCGTTACCATATCAGCCATGGGGCATCCGGCGTTCTTTGCAGGTAGTAGGACTGTTTTATCCGGCGAAAGTATTTTTGCACTCTCTGCCATAAAATGTACTCCGCAGAATACTATTACATCACTGTCGGTATCCGCTGCCTGCCGGCTTAAGGAGTATGAGTCTCCTACGACGTCGGCTATATCCTGAACTTCAGGCACCTGGTAGTTATGTGCCAGTATAACCGCATTTTTCTCTTTCTTAAGCCTTAATATTTCATCTGCCAATGCGTTTTGCATATTGATCTACCTTCTTTATATACATTTATTACATATTCTTAGTAGAATATATCACTTATTATACCCTTTTTCAACATTGTATAGAAGGCTTCTGATTTAGCATTTTTTTTAACAAGGAAGCCTTCTATGAAACTCGTTTAACGGAGCATGACAGATTAAAGCGGAATATATGCTCCTACTAGTGCCTCGTAACGTATATCCCTTCTTGAGCATGCGAGGCACTAAATCAATGTTGTGATTATTAAAAAAGGCTCAATTATATATGTTGCTTTTATAAATAAGAAAAGAGCACTGACATATGCGATACAGCATATACGGATGCTCTTTCAGAATATTTACCTGATTCCTACCACTTTTTATGTTTCTTTTTATAAGGCTTTCCAGGATAGAAATATGGCCAGAAAGCAGGATATGGCGGGTACTTGTATTTTTTCTTCTGCTTCCAATGACCCGGATATTCATCTGACTCTTCACTGCTGTAATCGCTGTCATCCTCATCATACCAATCGGGACTTCTCATATACTCCATATCCATCCTCTGTTCCCCGGCATCAGGCATCTGCATCATCTGCCCCGACATCATCGGACACATCATTGGACACATCATCGGACAGCCATGCATCATGGGACACATCCCCCCCATTTCGGGCATTTCCATCTCGGGCATTTCCATATCATACATATCCATCTCCGGCTTTTCTGCCTTAGGAGCGGGTTTCTTCTTGTCTGTCATTTTTTTCACCCCCTTCATGATATCTATAATGTTTTCCACGAAATATATAATACATTCTATATATATAAAGAAGGGATCAAAAAAATGCCATTAAAGAAAACATCCACCTATTCCATAGGTGGATATCTTAAAATCATTTTATTCATTCTTTACTTTTTCATACTCTTCCAATATTGAGGTCTGCAGTCTCTCTCTTGTAGAAGAATTTATCGGATGTGCAATATCCTTGAATTCTCCGTCAGGGGTCTTTCTGCTCGGCATAGCTATGAACAAGCCCTCCTGGCCTTCTATAACCTTGATGTCATGAACAACAAATTCATTATCAAAGGTTACCGATACTACCGCCTTCATCTTACCTTCTGCATTAACCTTCCTGATTCTTACGTCCGTTATTTCCATTCTAGTTCACCACCTTCCGTCGTTCATTTTGTCATTTGAATAAGAATTCGTCATTTATTAGTTTTTTCCTTCTTTTTCTAACAAACATTTTTATAACAACAGAAGTAATTGCGTAAGCAATTACAACACACCGTTTCAACGAGGCGGGAGATATGCTCACCATCTGAAAATCCAAATTGGTATCCGCCACCTATAGAAGTGGGGGGACATCTTTTGCCTCGTTATAAACAATACATGATTCCGGCATAACCATTTACATAATTAACATTACCCGGATCACTACCCAATTTTCATAAGTACTATGCAAAATCACTTATTATTATGCAATTAAAGAAGTCTTATCAGTGATATTATCTGTAGTTTTGCTTTTTTTAAATCAGTCATAATTTTTCAATTTATAGGTCTTTATCCAAATATACATATATGCTTATGCTTCCGGGAAAATATATGAATCCGCTATGAATCTCCATATGTATATGGAAATTTATTGTTGCCTATTATCTGGTAACAAAAAATTGGCTATAATAATAATATGAATATTATATGATTTTTTTTAAACATATAGTATGATAAAAAATAGAAACATAAGTTGACACTATGTATATAAGAATGTAAAATCAATACGTTATATATATATTTCGCGAAAAACATTTTACTTTCTTAATTCAATTTCGCGAAATGTTTCCTTGATTATTATTGAATTCGCACTTTACCCTATGTATTACCCTAAATGCGTTCAATATTATGTTATATAATGTAATCACTGAAAAAGTTTAATTAATGCAATTTATATTAAGGAGTGTATCCTATGTTTTCCCTCAAGGATGTAAAGAATGTTCATTTTGTGGGTATTGGCGGTATAAGTATGAGCGGCCTTGCTCAAATACTGCTGGAGTCCGGCTATAATGTCACAGGCTCTGATATCAATGACAGCAACATAATTGACAAGCTCAGAAAGAACGGTGCCCAAATATATATCCCACACAACCCCCAAAATGTTGAAACTGCTGAGCTAGTGGTCTATACAGCGGCAGTGAAGCAGGATAACTGTGAGATTGTCAGAGCAAAGGAGCTAAGGATTCCTATCATTGATAGAGCCGAGTTTCTAGGGATCATTATGAAAAATTACAGCTACGGTATAGCTATTTCCGGCTGTCACGGAAAGACGACCACCACCTCAATGGTATCAATCATATTGAAAAATGCCGGATTAGACCCCACGATACTTGTCGGCGGTGAAATAGAAGCAATTGATGGGAATGTAAAGGTCGGCAACAGTAAATACTTTGTGACGGAGGCCTGTGAATATACCGAAAGCTTTCTAAAATTCTATCCTTTTGTCGCTGCCATTCTAAATGTAGAGAAAGATCATCTTGATTATTTCAGGGATCTGGATCATATAATATCGGCATTTGAGAAATTTGCAAGACTGGTGCCTGAGGATGGCAGCCTTGTTGTTTGCAGTGACAATGAGCATGCTCTCAATATCTCCAAAAAGGTTGACTGCAAGGTATTGACCTACGGGATAAAAAGCAAAGCCGACTTTTATGCAAGAAACATCAAGTACGACAACTTAGGGCATCCCACGTTTGACGTCAAGCTAAGGGGTAAAAGACTTGGCACCATCGTACTTTCCATCCCGGGAGAGCACAATGTGCTGAATGCACTGGCGGCTATAGCTATAGCCCATAATGCGGGTATAAAAATGGACATAGTGAAGAAAAGTCTCCAGGAATTCAGAGGCACCTACAGGCGTTTTGATATAAAGGGCACACGCAATAACATAACAATAGTTGATGATTATGCCCATCATCCTACTGAAATCAAGGCTACTTTACAGGCTGCCAAGCAATTCCCACACCAGAAGATATGGTGCGTCTTCCAGCCTCATACCTATACCAGGACCAAAACTTTATTCAATGAGTTTTCAGAAGCCTTCTATGATGCGGATAATGTAATAATCACCGATATCTACGCAGCAAGGGAAAAGGATACAGGATTGGTTAACCCGTCGGAACTGGTGGATAGTATAAATAAGTACAGTGCAAATGCTGTTTATAGAAATGATTTCAGAAGCATAGCAGATATGATTGTAAAGGAAGCAAAACCTGGAGACCTTGTATTCACAATGGGTGCAGGTGATGTTTTCAAACTGGGGCCTATGATACTGGACGGAATAGGATAATAAAGGGCAATATATGAAGTCTTCACGAAATCAAACCGTGAAGACTTTTTTATCAGCATTGCCGATACTATATGATTGATACTATAATATAATAGTGGATTGTCCACAAAGTACAATATGCTTTTCATACCGGAGGTCTCAATGGAAAAAACGAACCTTAACAATACAATCAATACCATAACTCACTGGAGTAATCTCAAGCTCAAGCTCGTATTCGAAGGAGTTGCGGTAGGGGTCTTTTCAGGCTTGGCTGTAGTCCTTTACAGATATTTGATAGAGCTGGCGGGACATTTTTCAAAACAAGTATATCTCCTGCAGCAAAAAAACAACCTTTTCATTCTCTTATGGCTTGCAGCCCTGATATTCCTGGGATATCTGGTGGGCCTGCTCGTAAAACACGAGCCTATGATAAGCGGCAGCGGAATACCCCAGATCGAGGGTTTATTGCTCAGATATTTCAATATGAATTGGTGGAAGACACTGGTAGGGAAATTTGCCGGTGGAGTAATATCAATCGGAGCCGGACTTTCACTTGGTAGGGAAGGCCCTTCCATTCAGATAGGAGCAGCTATAGCAAAAGGATATTGCAGAATCTTCAAAAAGATAAAGCTGGAGGAGAAATTTCTCATAACAAGTGGTGCAAGCGCAGGTCTGGCAGCAGCCTTCAACGCTCCGCTGGCTGGTGTAATGTTCTCTCTGGAGGAAATACATAAAAACTTCTCTCCTGTAGTCCTGACCTCCGCTATGGCGGCATCGATCACTGCAGATATGATTTCCAAGAATTTTTTCGGATTGAAGCCGGTATTTGATTTTCAGAATATAAACCCTTTACCTCTTGGACATTACTATTACATATTGATCCTCGGCATCATAATGGGCGTGCTTGGAACAGTATTCAATCATTCCCTTCTGAAAATCCTGAACCTTTATAATACGCAGAAATGGCTTCCTCAACATATCAGACCGGTATTTCCGTTTGTAATTGCAGGTATCCTTGGGCTTACCCTTCCGGAAGTACTGGGGGGAGGTCACGAGCTTATCGGTTCTATAGTCCATTATGATTTGTCCATTAAGCTGCTGCTGATAATACTCATAATCAAGTTCTTATTTACAATGATAAGCTACGGTTCAGGAGCGCCCGGAGGAATATTCCTTCCGATGCTGGTCATAGGCGCTCTGGCAGGAAACATATACGGCAGCATACTCTCCAATGTGTTCAATTTCAATCCTGTATATATCAAAAACCTTGTAATCCTCGCAATGGCCGGTTATTTTACCGCAGTTGTCAGGGCTCCGATCACAGGAAGCATACTAATTACCGAAATGACTGGATCTTTCAGTCATCTGCTTTCGGTGGCAATTGTTTCTGTCGTCGCTTATACAACAGCGGATATACTTGGCTCGAAGCCAATATATGAATCGCTTCTGGACAGGATGATCGATAAAGGGAGCAACAAGTTCCAGGGCGACAGTAAAACAAAAGTCATTATAGAAACTGCCGTATGCATGGGTTCCCTGCTTGAAGGAAAAAGGGTAAAAGAGTTGAAATGGCCGTCAAATTGTCTCCTTGTGTCCATTAAAAGAGGTGAAAAGGAAATAATACCAAAGGGTGATACCGAAATCTATGCAGGAGACTACATCATTACACTGGCAAATGAGAATAAAGCATCGGAGATAAGGGAAAGCCTTACATCCATGGCCGAAATACTTTCGGAAGATGCTTATAAGTAGTGAAAACCGATACCTCTCTATATAATTCAGAGGTATCGGTTTTTATATTATTTAGCCTTCTGCCTGTATATCCTTCCCATATACTGCAAACCATAGCATTCCTATAAGTCCGAAGGTAAAAGCAGTCATGAAGTTTGCCATCGGAGAGATATTCCATAGATAGGCACTGCTCAGGGCAGCAGCAGAAACTGCAATATCCCTTATAAGGTAATAAGTGCCGAAGGTCCTTGCCTTGGCATCCTCCGGAGCCAGATCCATTATCAGGGCTTTCCTTGTCGGTTCTCCAAACTCCTTGAGCCCCCTTATCACAAAGGCTGCCACAAAAGCCCAGAAGCTCCTTGAAAAATATACTATCAGGGGAAACAATGCAAAAAATCCGAAGGTAATCAGCACAAAGGGCTTTTTACCATATTTGTCAGCCATATAAGCTACCGGAATGTATACAAGCAACGCCGTCACCATCTCAATTGTAGTAAGGATGCCAAACTGTAAGGGTGAAAGGCCATTATTCTCAACAACCCATATTACCACAAATGCATATGGTATCTGCTCTGCAAACCTTATAAGAATATCGGATATCAGAAGGTTTCTGAGTGATGGACTTATATACTCAAAAGAATTCCTGAACCCTACGGGTTTCGGGTCTTTTGCCGGTCTGTCATCTTCCATGAAATAATACTGAATAAGCAAGGCTGCTATACCAAGGATGAAAGCAATGGCGAAGGCTATCCTTATACCCAATACCTTACCGTACATTCCGATTATTATACCGCCCACTACAGGGCCTAAAGCCATCGGAATCCTTCTTACCAGGGAATGCACCGATACACCCATTGTCCTTTTTCCCTTTTTTGCAGCCTTTGAGACCATACTCATTATTGCCGGAAGCGATATTGCAGTCCATGCAATAAAGAATACCGAGCCTATAAGCACTGCCTGCCAGGTGGGGATAAGTATCACAATGGCATAACCGAAAAGCGATATGAGCGTAAATATCATCAAGGCTTTCTTGTAGCCTACCCTGTCGGTTATGTATCCGCCCGGGAAGGAGTACAGAGCACTCAGCAGATTATCTATTGCATTAAGAAATCCAACGGCAAATGTAGACCCCCCTATTGCCATGAGATACAGCGGCAGGAATCTTTCAGCCATTTTCTCTCCAAGCCCTATAAAAATCACCATAACGAGCATTGCGCCCATACTTTTATTCAAACCGAAAAATTCTAATAATTTATTACTGTTTGAGTTCATATTATTACACCTTTATAAGATAGATTATCCTCACAGAAGCTTCAGATGATTATCATTCCACAGAAAGCGCCCATAAATACAAAGATGCAACCGAGCCATACGGAGAATAACGCTTTCTGTATCTTTCAAACTTCTCCTTTGGAAGCTCCTTGAGATTATACAGCTTCATCATCCCCCTGCAGATCGCCAGGTCCTTATAACTCACCACATCGGGGCGGCAGAGGGAAAATATGAGCAGCATCTCTGCAGTCCAGACACCCACTCCATGAAGCGAAGAAAGCTTTTTAATTATCTCCTCGTCAGACAGGGTGTGAAGTGCTCCGAAATCCACTTCTCCGGATATGGCAACCGCTGCAATCCCTTTTATATACTCTGCTTTCCGCACTGACATTCCGCAGCCCTGAATTCCCGATAGTTCAGCCTGTGCGATACTCTCAGGAGTAATGCCTCCAAGCAATTCATTCAGTCTTATCCATACTGTATCTGCAGCCTTGCTGGAGATCTGCTGGCCCACAACACTTGAAACAAGTGCAGTAAAGGGATCGGGAGTGATACTGCGCTTAATCCTCCCAATCCTGTCAATGGCTGCACCAAGCTTCTTATCCTTACTTTTCAGGTAATCTATTTCCTTTTGACCATATTCAAATATATGCATTATTTCATTTTCTCCAGATCAAGCAATCTTTTTTTCAAATCAAGCCCCCCGCCGTAGCCTGTCAGTGACCCGTCTGCTCCTATGACCCGGTGGCAGGGAATGACTATCGGAATGGGGTTGCGGTTGTTGGCAAGTCCTACTGCCCGGGCAGCCTTGGGTTTTCCTACCTTTTCAGCTATTTCCCCGTAGGACGCCGTTTCGCCATAGGGTATTTCACATAAGGCCTCCCACACTTGCTTCATGAAGTCCGTACCGGTCGGTTCAAGAGACAGCGAAAACTCTTTAAGCTCTCCCCTGAAATAGCTTTCGAGCTGCACTGCTGCTTCTTTCAACAGCGGTGTTTCACTTAGCTGCATATCCTTTGGAGCTTCATCCTCCTTAAAATACACATTAGTAATTTTACCATCCTTTTCAGCTATGCCTATCCTGCCGATGTCAGATTCATAAAAAAATATTGGCATTACAAATTACCTCCGCTTTTTCTATATTCTTTTGGGGTATGTCCTGTTTGATGCTTAAAGCATTTATAAAAGTTCGATATACTCTTAAAGCCTGTCATAAATGCGATCTCTAAAATACTCGCGGCATTCTGTTCAAGCAATTCTGCGGCCTTGGCCACTCTTAATCCCGTGGCATATTGCGCAGGGGTTGTACCAAGCTTCTTCACAAAAAGTCTGATCAAATGGTTAGCGCTGACCCCAAGCTGTTTTGCTAAATGTCTCATTTCTATATTAATTGAATAATTTCCGTCTATTATTTGCTTAGCTTTTTTCACCAGCTCAAGGTCCGGTTCAAATACAGCCTTGTCCGGACAGCATCTCTTGCAGGGACGGAACCCTGCATTTACTGCACTCGTATTGTCGTCAAAGAAAACTACATTTTTACGGGCAGGAGTCTTTGCACTGCAGGATGGCCGGCAGAAAATCCCCGTTGTTTTCACTCCGTAGAAAAATAAACCGTCATAGCTTTTTTCGCTGCACACAACAGCCTTCCATTTTTCATTTTCAGTTATTTGCACGGATTTACTCATTTGTGTTCTCCCTGCCTGATAATTTTTATAATAATATTTTACTGAAAAAACGATTAAAAGTCTTCCTCAATTTTATCAAGTAATTTGTGATTTGCTTATGGACGTAATCCCTAAAACCTTCCCTATTTTTTTTGCAGCAGCTTTATCTTCCGTGCAAATATACCCTCTATATCTGAACTGCCAGTAAATCCTCAACCCTGTCACCCATATATTTATAGGAATCATAAACTCCCTGATTGTAGAACTCAGGCGCCAGCTCCTTGACAATGAAGTCCAGAATCAGGCTCGCAGCCAGGTCGCCCAACTCTTCATCTCTTTCCTTCAGATAATAGTTCTTTATTACAGAAATCATATCCTCACGTTTTTCCTTGCTCAGCTTGATTCTTGCTTTGTCTTTCATAATTTATCTCCTCGTCTTTTTTCAGCGCATACTCAAAATCATTGTCACCTGCCTGCCCGTCAATGTCCATAACATGCTCATCAATCAACATGATACCCCATAAGCAGCGCATCATAAAATACTTCATTAATAAGCAAATCTCTCGTAATTACTCCCTCCTGTACGAAGCCAAGCTTTCTATACACATTGATTGCAGTGTGATTATCCACCCTGACCCGTAAATCGATTTTTCTTATTATCCCTGTCTCTTTACTCCATTCAAGCAAATGCCTGATAAGCTCCGTCCCAATACCTTTTCCCCAATGTTCCTTCAGTACACTCACACCGAATTCCCCGGTATGTGCCGTTCTGGGTCTTGAACCACCCGAAAAATTCAGACTTCCGACTATTCTGCCGTCGATTTCGGCAACCAGATAAACAGCGTTGCTTCGTGCCGAAATACCAACCAGGAACTCCGTTTCCTTTTCAACACTTATTCCGAATTCTCCGGGTCCAAAGGTCAGGTTATCCGATTCACCGCTGATTGTCTCTACATATTCTACTATTCTGCCTGCATCAGACTTTTCTGCCTTCCTGATAATCAATATGTCTCCGCTTCTTAATTGCAGCTGCTTCATTATACTATCCCTCCTTCACATTTTCAATTTCATCCAGAAAGAATTTATAAATACAGTCTTAAACCCTGACTTTTCCATATTATTGTGACTGTAGAACCGAACTCCACATCCGTATATAATTTTTCCAAGCTCAGCTCTTTAGCTTCTTTATTCTATGTGCCAGCAGTGCCTTTTGGCTGCCCCTCTTTCTAAACTGCTCATATGTATAATCATTGGCTATGTATCGCGAGCCTATTCCTGCAACCTTTCCGCCCATATAGGATATATAATTGTGAAAGCTGGGACTGCTATTCAGCTTCTATTTTCAAAATCAATTCTTTAAAAAAATTTCCTATCTCAAGCATCTGCTCATCGGACAATTCAATTATCTCCCCGCTGTGTTCAATAAACTCCATCTTGCCTGCTTCAGAATAGTCAGGTGCCGGCTCAAATTTCTTTTCAATAATTTTATTTGCCGCAAGATCCATTTTAAAATACACATGAGGGCCATCAACTGCACCTGTAAGGGTCCCTGTGGATTTAGTCATACTGAAGGTCAAAGCATTTTCATCCGTGAGTATTGAAGCTCCGCCTTCATTTGCCGTCCCAAATTCTTCAAAGACCTTCAATCCTGCAATATACATCGCTCTGTCCTCGTAATTATAGGTAATGACATCTGCAATATCACCGTCAATTTCTTCATAATCACTTCTGCCTGAAATATTCTCATCAAAAGCGGCTTCCGATTCCTTTCCGGTCACCCCTGATGTCTCTTCCGGATCAAGCGCCGCTTTATGCGGGGCGCCGTTCCTTGAGCACCCGGCGGATATCAGGAAAATAACAACTAAAATTATGATACCGGTTTTACAGGGCATTTTAAACATAATTAAAATATCCTCCTTAACATAGCCATACTTCAATGATTTTTATCCTTGTGCAAAGTATTAACGGCATTGCATCATAACCTTTTTATCCTTCTGAAAAATTTAAAGGCGATTACCGCTATAATAAGTGCCGCTGCAGCCATCACAAGGGGATAGAAATACCCGAATTTATTCCGCATATTTCCTGCAACCTTATCCAGCAGCATGATTTTCTCATCTTCGTAAAGAGTGAAGGACAGATCATCCTCGGGTAAATCCGTCAAAGCTGCCGTATAAACATTATATCCATCGTACCGGAAGCCCTGTAGCTTACACTTACCGCCTTTTCACTGCCGGGAGGGAATTCTACGGTATAAACAAGTGTTATAATCCGCTCATAATCCTCCTGCGCCATAAGGTCGTGTTCAGAGACATAGCTTTCATTCAATGTAAAGCATTTATCAAGGGACGCTGCATGCAGGTTATATAATTGTGTATCTGGAACTGCATTTTCTTTTTCATATTCCTCAAAGTTTGACCCCTTATAAGGTTCATCACTGATAGTGCTTACAATATCTGCAAAATTTAAGCTTGCCTCTCTGGTTTCTTCCACAGGATTTCCATGACTGTCCACTACATTTCCAATATAAACTGCATAAGACAGAATACTGCCATCGGCAGTTATTTCTATATCCTCCGGAGAAAATTCCTGAGCGTTCCCACAAAAGGGAAAACCATCCGAACCGGCCGCAGCTCCTCTGTCGGGTTAACCATTTCATAGGTTGCCATAACCTTCCCGCTGATAGTAAAGTCGGGATCGTCACAATTGGAAAAATCAAAAACAAGCTTTTCGCTTTTTACTGAAATCGGAGAATTCTCTTCTATAGACATTACCTCTGAGGCAGGATATCCCTGCCAGAATGCAGGTCCAGAATTGGCAAATACCATTATTGAAAAGGAAAGAAGAGCAGCAGCTGATATTATGTTTTTTAAATATTTTCTCATTAAATCACCCCATAAATATGAGCCTATGATGATCACAAGTGCAATATTATCTCATGTGCTGTTGCAGTCATAATCTCAACCCCTCCGGCAATCGCCTAAAATGATTTGTCAATTACTCTTTCTTCAACGATCCTGACTTCTTTGACAAACGGCTCCATATTGATTATCTGCTCTTTAGTAAGTCCTTTTGCATCAAAGATGATCTCACCGGATACGTCCAGGTTGTCCCCCTGGGGAATAGTGCTATTTACCTTTATAGTGATATCACCGGCAGTTACTCTTTTAAGGAATTCTTCCGATAATACCGGTTCAATTGAGATTATTATTATATCTGCTGCATCATTGTTTGTTAAGGTTAAAGTATATTTAAAACTCTGCGTATCGTGATTATTTGTGTTTTCTCGTACCGCTCCAATACTTGAAGATATGTTGTTAATTATTATTCCTACCTTATTCGGGTCATCGCTCCTTGAACATCCCACAGATAACAGCAGAATAGCTGTTAGAATTATTATACCGGCTTTTCCAGTCATTTTTATCAAGAATAATACATCCTTTCCATGATTAATTCCGTTCCGCCATCCTCCTCCACGCCAATCGTCCAAAGAATGCCTATAAGCTCTGCCTCACCGTTATTATCGGCTATAACCAGCAGTGGACTTCCCATACTGCAGGTTTCCTTAAGCCATCCGTCTTCATCGACCTGCATGCCGCCGGCCAGAACTGCCTTGCTCATATCCTCAGGCAGCAAACGGTACTCAAGAGCATAAACACCTATTGGCTTATCTGCCAGTTCGTCGAAGCTCTCCACCATTTCCAGGCGGGTTATCTTGCTGTCAATGATTTTTACTGCCGGGTTTGATTCATAGGTGGCGATATCCCTGTCGATTATTTCCCGTGCAAAGCCTGTGATCTGGTCTTTCCCATCATCAGCAGCGTTTTTCATAATTTCAGTCTGCGTACAGGCTATACACAAGCCGGCAGTTAACATCATTAACAAAACCATGCTCAACAATATCATACTCCAGTGCTTTTTTTCTTCACACAAAGCGATACCCCCTATACAACTGCATCAATTATATTGTGTTTTACTTTTCTTCTATGCTGATCATTTCTTCGCAGTAATCTGCATAAGGCCTGAGCTTTTCATAGTTTCTGGAAAATTTCAAACGTGGTTCGATTTGCTTTATTAAAATATCTGTTGAATTTTCATTCATTCTTTTACATATGGTCCTTGTATCCAGCCCTAATATCTTACATGCCTCCAGGGTTGGACAGAAATTTTGGGAATGAAAGATTATCTCCCTATCAGACCTTTCCACAACAGGTGCTTCAGCTTCTGTAATGTTGAACCTGTTCAACAAAAGCTCATAGCCCGAATTCAATATATCATCACTTATAAACCTAAACCTTTCACGGTTTTCCTTAAACCATCCGACTCTCCTGTTTATTGAGTCAGTATTTAATTCATCAAAGGCTTTATCATCCGCATTCCTCAGTTTTTCAATTTCTGCCCTCACATCCTTCCGGTACAGAATTGAGCATTCCTGATTCAATATGTTCTCATGTATTTTTATATCAGCTCCTGCCCTTTCAAACAATTCATCACAGCTTATTTCTATCCGCTTTCTTTCCTGCCTTATTGCTTCCTTGATGGAATATCCGTAAGCAACTTCAGATATACCGGACCAGACTATCGCTGCGGCGCATATGGGACATGGCTCATGAGTCGATACTAAAATACAGCCTGAAAGGTTTTTGCCTAATTGACCTGACGCTTCCTTTATAGCGTTGATTTCTGCATGTGAGGTCGGATCATTCTCTGTATCTTCCATGTCATGGGTAGAAGAGATTATATGACCGGCTTTGACGATAACCGCACCAAAGCCGTCGTTTCCTTCACGCAAGCTGATTCTTGCCTCTTGTATGGCCAGCTCCATATACTTATCCAGTTCCATCAAAACCCCTCCCCCTAATTTTCTGCCGATAAAAGCTAAATATCATTGTATATTACCACAAATCCCAATCGATAATAAGGCTTTTGCTAATTAACTTTTTAAAATAATTTCCTTAATTCTTTCAACAGGCATTAATATCTCTTTCTCACAACACAAAACAGAATAATCTTTGCTGTTCAATATTCTGATGATACATAAAAACAAAGAAACGCAGTTTACTTCATGGCAAATTTCTTCCTTAAAAGGACCACACCCGCTCCTGTGGCGGAAAGTGCTGTATAAACAAATACCCATATAAGAAAACTATCATTAAACACAGTAAAAGTGGCAATAAACCATGCAATAAAAGTTACACCGACGACTATATAAATTTTCTTTATCAATATCTGACCAATTATCCCAAACAAGAATGATAATAAGGGAAAAACAAATAACACCATCAAAAATTCCATAGATTACTCCCTTTGAATTGTGTTTTTTTATTATATTAATCCGTCGTAAAAAACTAAGGATGCGAGATACGAGATGCGAGAAAAGCTTTGGTATTTCTTACGGGTCCAGGTTCCCTTTTTTCCGATACCCTTAAGGAATACCAAGACCTCCTCGTATCCCGCATCTCGAATCTCGTATCTGTAGAAGATTGCTTCGCAATCTTCTACTTATGCGCTATTCCCACAGGTGCTTCTCCATATCTATAGTCCCATCCTCCCTGAAGGTGATTCCTTCAGAGGCAAGCATTGCTCTCTGTATCTCATAATCGCCGAATACATAGCCCGGAGCAAGCTCTCCTGTTGCCTTCACTACCCTGTGGCAGGGCAGGTTCAAGCTCTCAGGCGCGCTTCGCATTGCCCATCCGACCACTTTTGCTCCTTTTGGATATCCAAGCATCTTTCCTATGCCACCGTAAGTAGTAACCTTACCCTCGGGTATACAGGAGACTATTTCATATACTTTCTTGAAAAAACCTTTTTCCTTATCCGCCATAATGCATCTCCATCCAATTACTTGTTCAGGAACCCCTTTTTCCATAGTCAACTTGATACTGCTTATTACATATATTTACATATTTTACAAATTATTTCAGCATTAATTCTTTTAATGCGGGCAACCTAACATCGTAGGAATATAACGGTTGAGCCAAGACTCATATATGCTCCATAGCAGGGGCGTGTATGGGTCGGCCAAAGATTGTATACGGGTCGAAAGGCTCGTATACAGTCGGAGGGAAGATTCTATATGGTAAGGAAAGGTTCTATTATTGTCGATTACCCTTGATTATAACAGGATCCCAACTTATCATATAGGGTCGAGCTAAGATTATGCAGAGTTCTGTAATGATCATATACAGCCGAGAGGTTGTATATGGTTGTGTAGGTATTCTGCATAGTCGAACGAACCATCATTATAGGTAATGAACTGCTTGGTTATGGTCGAAAGATCATAGCTGGGTAATAAGTTATCTGTAGTGGTGCAAGGTAGATCGTTATGTTCCTTTCTCTCGTTACAATAAGTAGAAGCGTTCATTATCCTTCTCTGTTTTTCTTCTTTTTCAGTAAGGCTGAAGTATCCAGATTCTCAGCCTTGGGCTTTTCAACTTTGTTATCAAGACCTTTAGCTTCCGATTTTTTCCCTGCTGCTGATGATATTGATTCGGACCTTGTTTCCTGCTGTACTGTGATCTCTTGTTTTAGCATTACCTTTTTCTTTGATACTGCAGATTCTTTCCAATTTGTCCCAAATTTACTCCTGAGCCAATTAAGCTTATCCTCCAATACTGCCAAAGGCAGATTAAGTCTCCTTAAGGCTATGTCAAGCATGAATAGTATGAGTGCCAGTATTATAAGCGAAGGCGTCAGATCTACAGCGCCGAATATATCCTTTAGTTCACCCTTGTAAACCTCTTCAGGAGTACTGATAAATATTCCACCTGCTTCCTTAACAAGTCTGTCCAGATATCCTGAGGCCGGCTGAAGCCTGTACTCCGGTGAATACTGTACCGATATTCCGGTGCTTGCAGCATTTATAACCTCCCCGCCCTTTTGCTGAAGTGTCTTGATTATATATGCACCTGTTTCGGTTATATCAAAATCTCCGCTGTACTGCCCCGGCGCCGCAGGATACAATGTGACCTCCCTGCTTTCCATTGAAGGCGACACTATGGTAGCTTTAGTCTCAAACTCACCTTTGTCCACCTTGTTGTTCAGTGTTATGACACCCTTTCCCCCTTGGACTTCAGTCTCTACGGTTATATCATCCTCCTGATACTTTTCTATAGTCCAATTGATAAGGTTCTGCCACAGCTTTATGTTATTTTCCCAGCCCACATAGTTTTTGCTCCACTTGCCGTTTATATCGGAATTCCAGGCAGCCGTTTTACCCAATCCGTACTGCCATACGGTAAGTATAGGATCCTCCTGATCGCTTGCCAGCACCACCCGTGAAGTACTCTTAGGTGTAGCAGCCACATAGCCCAATAACGAAGGAAGGCCTTCCTCTGCTGCTCCTGCGAGCACAGGATGAGCATTGGTTATGGCAGGTACAAATTCCCTGTTGTTCAGATATGCCCTTGCTGCTATGAAGGTTTCCTTGGCAAATATCCTTGGAATATTGGAAAACTCATCTGTATAGTAGAAGCGCCCGCCGGCCCCTTTGGCGATATCCTCGAGCAGCCTGACATCGGAGCCCTGGCCTACCGCTACGGTGGAAACAGTGATATTGTCCTCCTTCAGCTTCTCTACCAGCTCCATATAACCGGTCCTCTCGGCCTGGCCATCTGTGAGTAGTATTATATGCTTTATCTTTGTGTTGGTATTCTTTATTGAGGTATAGCCTTCCTGAAGAGCCGGAATTATACTGGTGCCTCCGCCGGGTCTTATTGTACCTATATCATCTCTTATCTTCTCGGCATCATCCGCCTTACGTGTAGGAATCACCCAATAGTTGGTATCATCAAAGGTAAGCACCCCTATCTGATCATTAGGCCTTAAAGAATCCAGCGTTCTTGCAGCCGCTTCCTTGGCAAGGTCCAGCTTCATTATACCCCCGCTGCCCTCGGTCATACTCCCTGACTTATCTATGATAAGCACTATGGACATATCGGGGATCTCCTTTTTGCCCTTAAGCTCCATCTCCACAGGCAGCACCTTTTCCAGGGCAGTCTTGTAATAGCCCCCCAGAGCATAGGAATTTTCACCGCCGGTAGCAATGAATCCTCCCCCCATATCCTTTACATAGGAATCAAGCGAGCTTAAAAAGCCGTCATTGAAATTTTCTGCGGATACATTGCATGTGATTATCGATTTATATGCAGATAAGCCTTCCAGGGTTCCCGGAACCGAACGGGCATTTACCCTGACATAGCTCATACCTGTGGCTTCAAGCATTCTGATTACTTCATCCGCTTCTCCTGCACTATCTTCAACAACCAGAATTTTAGGTCTGTCAATTATATCGGTAAAGGTTGAAGCTTCATTATTTCTGCTCTCGGTATCTATATCCGGCTCCATAAGTACCTTGTAGCTCTTAAAGCCTCCTGCATCAGCCTGATCACGGAATACGAACCTGTTGCTGCCTTTCTGAAGCACTACCCTTTCTTCTGCAGCCTTATCCCTACCGCTTACAAGTGTAAGCTTTGCCCCTGTCTGCACAGTACTTTCCACAACTACTACAATGCTGAATTCCTCGCCCACTCTCAGCCTCCTGGGGACGGTTATGCTCTCTATGGCAGCCTCTTTGCCTGTTTCCCGTTCTATCCTGTATACCTTGAAATCTATCCCCTGGCTTATGATGCTGGAAGCCAGCCTGGAGCTGTTCCCCTCATTCTCCTCCCCGTCGGTTATGAGTACGATCCTTTTTCTACTATCCTGCGGAAGCAGTGATACAGATGTAGTCAGGGCATTTTCTATATCAGTATAGATACCCTTTGGCTCTGTCTCTATTTTATTAAACACTGAATCCCTGGATACAAAGCTTTCAATCAAAGAGTTATCGCCAAAAGCCACAACCCCCGATTGATCCTTGGATTCCTTCCGGTTCAATGCCTTCCTGACAAACTCCTCGGCAGTTGTCCTATATTCCTTCATACTGTCTGAGGCATCCACCACAAATATAGTCGTAGTCGTATCCACAATCCATTTTATATTCACACCGGAAAGAGCAAGTATCAAAAGCACAAACACACTGTTCCTGAGGAACAATATGAGCTTTTTTCTGAGACTGTACATTTTGCCAAGCTTCCTGGCAGTATAAAGTACAAAAAGAATTGCCAGCGGAATAAGAAAAAGTATAAACGGCCTTTCAAAATCAATAACCATGTATATACACCACCCATTCTACTGCTGCAATAAGCAGCAGCAAGCCTAAAAGCCATTCCTGCAGTCTTGTGCCCCCCGGCACTGGGCCGGCAGCAGAAGCTTGTTGCCCTTCAGGCATAGATTGACTATAGCTTACCGACTCGCTTTCCACAGGAAAATTGACGGCCAGTCTGGATACTTTTTCAGCTTCACCTATTTTTTGGGATATCTCGTATATTCCATACTGTCCGGTCTTATCAAAGGGCAGCATTGGATATGTGAGTTCCTGCCGGTAAAGCTCTCCCTCTGGATCCTTCATAGTGACCTGATCCACCTCAGGGTCAGGATTCAATTCTATCGAATCACCGCATACAAATGAAGACTTCCCCTCCGCATCGATGCCCATAAGATATACTGCCAGGTTATATACAAAAATCGGATATTCAGTAGTCAGGACAAAGTCGCTGTTATGCAAGTCAAAGCCTATGGCAGCCGTTTTTCTCCCTTTATATTCTCCGGAAAAAACAGCCGCATTTCCATCAATACTCATCAGCACATCTGCCCAGAAGGGTGCCTCCAGTCTCTTAAGCTTTGATACTGTGAATTCCGCATTCTCCATATATTTGGTAATGGGATGCGCTGCAATATCAACAATCCCGCCTTGAAGCTCCGCCCCCGTCCCGACGATTCCATTATCAGCGGGTGGGTTCAGGAGCAGTATGCTGCCTGACCTGGGCAGAGCTTCAGGAGCGGTTGAATCAAATATATAGAGGTCATAACCCTCCTCTATAGCCTCATCGGGATTTGTTTTGTACAGCTCCAGCCCCTTTATATTGGACAGGGCCTTTTCCATAAATACATTGCTGGTTGATATCAGTAAGACCTTACCCGGTTTTGTGAAATTCACTACACCGTATATCTGGTTGTCTTCCGGAAGATCGTCCTTTTCGGTAAACTCCGCCCATATATAAGGGACTCCGGCGGATATCTCCTCAAAGTATACCGTTTTTGTCTCTCCTGCAGGCAGCTCAACATTCTTGATTTCCAGCAGCTTATCATTGGCATATAGCGATATCTCTCTTGAAAGAGGAACATCAGACCTGTTGGTCGCACGCACAAGGGCAGCCAGCTTTCCATTGCCGCCGGAATACGAAATATAATCCAGGCTTGCATTCGTGAGCTTAGATGCCAGGGAGACCACCTCTGCGTTCAGATCCTCTGTATCCAAAGGGCTGTCGGTATAAAACACCGCCTTATAGCCCGTGCTTTCCTCGTACTGCTTTACCATAGCCCTGACCAGCGAAACGGAATCATTGATATTTCCATAGGAATTGCCAGGCTTTATGGCTCTGAGCTTGCTCACAGCCTCTCCTTTGTCTGTGGTCTTTCCTATCTCCACCTTGGGACTTCTTTCTACCGTCACTAGAGTGATATTGGCCTTTGTTCCCGAGCGGTCTATCATTTCCTCTGCCAGCTGCTTTGCCATCTCCAGTCTCGTACTGCCCTCATAGCTTGCATTCATGCTTCCTGTATTGTCTATGACTATTACAAGGTTGGAATACATTCCTCCCCTGGTGTAAAAATAAGGATCGGAAAGTGCAAAAACCAAAAAAAGTATGGATAAAAGCTGCAGGAAAAGCAGCAGGTTTTTCTTAAGCTTCTGCCAGGGGGTATTGACTTCAATGTCCTTCAATACCTGCTGCCATAGAAAAATGCTTCCGATCTGCCGCTCTTCAAATTTCTGCTTCAATATATACATCAATACTACAAGGGGCATAAATGATAAAAACCATAAAGCCCAAGGTGAGAACAACCTCATAAAATCACATCCTATATGTTTCGCACTAAACATTTTACATTGAATTCAAATGGTGCGAAACATTTTCCTTGATTCATATATCGTGAAAAATACATTTTTGATAACACAAAATCAGACGCCTCAACTGATTTTGTAATGATAAATCTTTTTCACGATATATATAGTGCTTATTAGATCCGCACAATACCTGCTCTGGTAAACTCCTCAAATACCGTTTTTTCCACCGGTTCTGCCGAAGAAACCTGAATATAGGCCACTCCCATTCTGCTGCAGAACTCCCTGATATTATTTATAAATGCATTCAGCTCTTTATCATACTGCTTCAATAAGACAGGAGTAACTGATATATCACGGGCCTCTCCGGTTTCACTGTCCAGCAGCCTTACCTGCCCCTCCACTGCCGGATTAAGCTCCTCGGGTGCCAGAATATGTACAAGGACAACCTCCTGTTTTTTATAAAGCAGGTATTTTACCGCAGCTTCAATCCCGCCTGGAGTAAAAAAATCAGAAAAGATTACAGAAATGCCGCTCCCCCTGAATTCCTTTTTCTTTATACAGGAGTTCAGATCGGTAATGCCTTCAAACTGTATATTTTCAAGTAAGCCGGCACAACGCTGGAACATCCCCCTGCCGTTCAAGGCCGGGGACTGCTTGACAAGTATTCCCGAAAGGCTGTTAATGCATACTCTGTCCAGATTGTTAAGTGCCAGGTATGACAAGACGCCTGAAAGCTTCAAGGCTGCCAGTGATTTTTTCGGTTCCCCGAAATCCATGGACCGGCTGCTGTCAATAAATATATTGACCATTGCCTCTCTTTCCTCCATGAAAAGCTTGACAAAAAGTCTGTCAAACCTTCCATAGGCATTCCAGTCGATACGCCTGAAATCATCACCCAGGGAATACTCCCTGAAATCAGAAAACTCCACAGAGCTTCCGAGGCGAAGGGACTTCCTGTTGCCTCCCGAGCCTGTGTTCATCATCATTCTTGCGTTAATTACTATAGTATCCAGCTTTTTAAGAAATTCAGCATCAAAAATTCTATCTCCCAAACTAAACACCTGCTATTCCTTGGAAATCACTTCAAGTAATTCAGAAATAAGTCCATCGGTAGTAACACCGTCTGCTATAGCGTCAAAGTTCAGGAAGAACCTGTGCCGCAGTGAAGGGTATGCCACATATCTGATGTCGTCAAAGGATACATTATACCTGCCTTCCATAAGAGCCCTTGCCCTGGAAGCCGTTATTATGGCCTGAGCAGCTCTTGGACTTGCCCCGAACCTTATATACTTCTTTGCACTCTCCGGCGCCGCCTCACTCTCAGGATGCGTACCCAGCACTACCCTGAGGGCATATTCCTGTACAGGCCTCGCTATGGGTACCTCCCTTATGACCTTCCTCATCTCCAGTATGGAGGCTCCGTCAATAACCTTCTGCAGCTCTATGGACTTGTTTGTAGTAGTTATGTCAATAATATCCTTCAATTCGTCAAAGCTGGGGAACAAAACGCTGAGCTTGAACAGAAACCTGTCCATCTGCGCTTCAGGCAGGGGATATGTACCCTCCATCTCAATAGGATTCTGGGTTGCCAGCACCATGAATGGCTGAGGCAGGCTGTAGGTCGTCTTGCCCACAGTCACTGTATGCTCCTGCATGGCCTCCAGGAGAGCTGACTGAGTCTTCGGGGTGGCCCTGTTTATTTCATCCGCCAGCACAAGATTGGCAAAGACCGGTCCCTTCTGGAATTCAAAGCGGCTGTTGCCTGTCTCATCCTTAACTATAATGTTGGTGCCCATTACATCTGCCGGCATCAAATCTGGGGTAAATTGTATCCTTGAAAAGGAAAGGTCCATTACTTTCGCCAAGGTCTTTACCAATTGGGTCTTACCCAGCCCGGGAACACCCTCCAGCAGCACATTGCCCCCTGCCAGCACCGAGATCAGCACCTGCCTTATGATATCCTTCTGCCCGATTATGGCTTTTCCTATCGATCCTTCAACCTTATTGACGGTATCAATTATATCCCTTATCTGCTTTTCATTTATATCCATAGCGTCCTCCTTATAGGCTGCCACGGGCTGCGAGCCACGAGCCACGTGCATTAAAGCAACGCTTCAAAGCGCTTGCCAAAACACGAGGCGCGAAGCACGAGGCACGAAGCAAGATTTATTCCTCCAGTGACGTAAAATATTCCTTCACCATATCCTTCATTCCCGGTGGTATATCTGAAGTGTTCATGCTTTCCATTGCCTTGGCCTTATATTGCCCTACAACCTGGTTATACGGCACCGAGCTTCCCCTTACCCTCCTGCTTTTGTCCGTGATGACCTGTCCGGTAGTGCCGCCTGTGCCTTTCTTTCCGCTGAGATTTGAGGTATCTCCTTCCCCTCCCAGAGTCTCTGGGGTAAATACCTTCTCATATTCCCCATCCTTTTTCTCTGAACCGTCCTTCTTTCCTATACCGGAGCTACCAGGAGGTGTTGGCGTCTGATCCTCATTCCCCATATCAGTACCGCTTCCGGCTCCGCCGCCCTGACCAGCCCCCTGACCGTCTCCTCCCCGCTGGTTTCCCTGTCCTTGCTGACCATTACCGCCGGGTGTACTGCCTTGCCCCTGGTGACCGCTGCCGTCCTGTCCCTGTTGACTTTGCTGACCATTGTCCTGGCTGCTGTTTGCATTTTCCAGCTCCTTTACAAGCTCGGAAATTGCATCTTTTATACTTTCGTTTTCCATAAGCTCTGATATACTCTGATCCAACTCGCTAAGCTCACCGGAAACGTCACCCAGCTCACCGGCTGCCAATTTTTTTGCCAGTTCATCAAAAGCCCTGCTCAACTCAGGATGGTCTTTTATCTCCTGGGCCAGCTTTGAGAGCTCCTCCGCCAGCTTCTGCTTCTCTTCGGCAGAAAGTTTTTTAAGCTCTTCTGCCATTTTCTTGATATTATCCTTAAAAGCCTTCTCATCACCGTTTTTTATCATATCTGCAAGGGCTTTTGTCATCTCATTTTTAGATAAGGCATCCGCTATCTTTTTCAAATCCTCACCGGAAGTATATTTATCCTTTATATATTCCAGCTTCTTTTCAGTCCTGCCCAGGGCTTTGCTGATCTCCTTCTCATCACTGACGGCCTTAAGCTCCTTCTTAAGCTCTGCAAGCCTTTTCTCCAGCTCCTCTTTCTGTTCCTCCGCAAGCTTTGGATTACTTCTAACCCTCTCAATCAACTTATCGGCTTTTTTCTGCTGCTCCGCAATTTTTTCCTTTATCTTGTGAAGCTCTTCCGCCCTTCCTGCCATAGGATTCGGAATGAAGCCGGAGACAGCAAGAACCGCCGTCAATATCAAGCATATCAATAAATACTTTTTGTTTGGCCTTAAGGGTATTTTCTTCTTATAATCCATATTTCTCAGATGCTCTAAAGCGTCATTCTTTTCCAGCACTGCAAGGGTTGACTGGTTCCCTGCAAGCTCGAGTGCAGTCACAGTTCTCTCCTTAAGACCGAAGGAATCCGCCTTTAGTGCAGCATAAGTGTTTAGAGGCGGCCTGAAGGAGGAATACAGAAATGCGGCCAATACAGCTGCCCCTACTACCTTGAGTACGTTAAGATACACATTATATATGGGTATGAACCTTGCCGTAATCACCATGCCTGTACCAAGGCACAGCGCCGCTGCCACTCCAATTATCATAGCATTCATTATTGAAACGGCATGCAGCCTGTCTCTGATTTTTCTGACAAGCCTTAATAATTCTTTATCAATTGGGCTCATATATTTCACATCCTACTTTTATAGATATGAGATACGAGATGCGAGATACGAGTATTTAAGCTTGCGCTTAGAAGCCTTTGTGGACGACCAATGGTCGCCTCTACAGCGGAACGCATGCAATGCGTTCCCTACCCCCGCAGCCTCGCAGCCCCGTAGCCTCGAAACCCCTCTTACACTTTCTTTGCTTTCTTCCTGAATTTCAAATAGCTGAATATGCTTTTCCTTACCGGGTTTATCTTCACTGCCGAAAGTGTCAGCAGTACTGCTGACAGCACTGCATCAAATATCACATTCACAACCCAGGGCTCGATAGCATTCAGAGTATTGGGATTACTGCCAGGATTGCCTAAATAAAATATGGAGAAAAAGTCCAGTCCGCCTCCAAAATAGCCGAATTGTCCTGCCAGCAGAGAGCTAAAGCCAACCAGTGGATTTGTATATAGTAACGGTAGAAAGTTCTTGTAATCCCACTGATAGACGATCCTTATATAGAATACCCCTATGAATATAGTGCCGAAAGCTAGAAATGCCAGTGTACCATAAGTAAAGACCGTTGCTGCAGTCGTCCTTTTGAGACAGGTGGAAAAGAATATTCCTATACAGCCTATGGTAACTGCTGTCATAATATAAAAAGCAAAAAGCTGTATTATCTCCTTTATTGATATTCCTCCAAAAAGAAATACCAGAGAAAAAATCGGAAGCGAAGAGATAATAAGCAGTAACGTCTGGCTGGTGGAAGCAAAAAGCTTACCGGTAATTATCGATATGGGTCTCAGCCTTGTACAAAGCACCAGGTCAAGAGTCTGCTTCTCCCGCTCTCCTGCTATGGCACCTGCAGTAAGCGCAGGCACTATGAACATTATCAGTATGAATTGTATTATCGCAAGGCCTGTATAAGCACCGATGGAAACCTGGGGATCAATGGTTGAACCATAAGGGTTCATAAATGTAGTATATATTATGAATAGAGCTACCATTGAAAGTATCAGAAGATACAGGGCTATAATGCCTGCTGCTCTCCAGCCTCTCATTCTTACTTTTAACTCCTTCAAAAGTACAGGGTTAATATTCATTATTCTTCATCCCCCTTTGTCACCCTCATGAATACATCCTCCAAATTGCCGTCCAGCTGTGCGAAGGATACGACAGGAACACCCCCGGTTACCAGAGCAGACAGAACTCTGCTCATATCCTCCTCATCCCCTTCGAAGCCTGCCTGTATTGTATTCTCCCCGGATACCAGCTTATCAACGAACGGAAACTCCTTTAAAAGCAGTTCAGCTTCAGCCAGTCTGTCTCTGACTTTTATCCTTATGACCTTCTTGCTGTATACCTGCTGCATTATCTCCGACACACTACCGCTGATCACCATGCTGCCCTTGTCAATGATCCCTATGCTGGTACAGAGCTCTGAAAGCTCGGGCAATATATGAGAGCTTATGATTATAGTCTTTCCCATTCCCTTCAGGTTCTTCAGTATTTCCTTCATCTCGACCCTCGCCCTTGGATCCATACCGGAAGCAGGCTCATCAAGCACAAGGAGCCTGGGGTTATGTACCAGGCTTCGCGCAAGGCAAAGCCTTTGTTTCATACCTCTTGACAGGCTGTCTACATAAGCTTCCCTCTTCTGCCCCAGGTCCACCAGCTCTAAAAGGTCATCGGTTATTTTCTTTCTTGCAGGACCCTTTATATTATATATTGAGGCGTAGAATTCCAGATATTCATTTACCTTCAGATCGTCATATACTCCAAAGAAGTCAGGCATATAGCCGATTTTCTCCTTTATCCTCTTACTGTGACTTATCACATCCACACCGTCCAGGGTTATCTCTCCCGAGGTAGACCTCAGTAATCCGCACATGATCTTCATTGTAGTAGTTTTTCCTGCCCCGTTGGGACCGACAAAACCGAATATCTCACCTTCACTGACTTCAAGGTTCAGATCTGTTACTGCCTGGAACCTTCCGTATTTTTTATTCAAATTCCTTATAGAGAGCATCATCTGACACTTCCTTTCACAGCAATCTGCGGGAGCTGAACACTTTCCTCATCTATTTCTATTTTCAGCTTCAGCATATTGCTGCTGTCAATATACCTTTCCAATTGACTTCCGTGTATTTCAAAATTGCTGTAGTCGCCCGGAACCCAATCACCCTTTTCATTATCCCAGATATACTGCTTCACACGCTGCGGGTTTCCTGCGTTGAATTGTGTCTTGACACTTTCAAGCTCGATATTGCCGTCAATTTTGTATTGTATCTCAAAGGAGCCCCTTCCGTAGAACGCCTTGCCATACTCATCATAATTGGCCGTGTTCTGACTGTTCACTATAGTAGGTTTCAGGAAGCCTAAGGGATACTCGATATTATCCCCGTCCCTGAAGCTCAGGTCCGCCTTTGCGGTTATGAAGCTCTTTTCATACTTTTCAGTACCTTTTCCATTAACCAGAAGCTCCCTGGATATAGATGTGCTGCTCCAGGCCATAAGCTTCGCCTCAAAGCCCAGATTGGCTTCATTCATAAAACCGTACTCCAATACCTGTCTTTTCTGGTTATTCTTCCTGAGCTCCATCATCTCTTCAGGAGTAAATTTCTTCTTTTGATTCCGGGACCGGGGATTGGAATATTGATCTTTATATATTGCATTAATAAGATCATATCTTTGTCCGAAATAGTTGCTGGGCTTGATATTTATCTGCCTGGTCTCCCCGTTCTTCACCGGGCCTATATCGGCATACTGGTTGGGTGTTATTAAATAGCACTCATCCAGATCAAAGCCTGAGGTATTTTTTATGGTTCCGGTGAAAGCACCCTTTGCATAATTAAGATTACTTTCCAGCTTCCCCGACATAACCTCGCCCGGTTCCATGGTAAGCGTCTTCATACTCCATACACCGCTTTTATAGAATTCCATGACTGTATTAGGAGACACTATCACCTTGGAATCTATCAGCTTCCGGGCAGCATTATTGCCGGCAGGCCCTCTGTAATAACCGTCGTTCAGCCTGAGAGGGCGTATGTCGAAATCTTCTCCCGCTTCGATCCTTATACTATCCTTCTGAGGAGTGAAAACTCCCGCATAAATCCTTGGGGTTATTGTGCCGCTGTTGTCAATATCGATCAGGGATATGACATTGGTGATCGGCTCAGTAAGCCTTGTCCCTATGCCCGATACATACACGGCCCCTGAAAACACTATTGACAGCACCGGCACTGTGATCCACATCAGCTCTCTTTTATCCATACGCTTCAATATGAAGTAACTTACAGGCGCCGCAAGCAGGATATATGCAATATATAAGAACACCATATGGGAAGTTCTCGGCATTGGCAGTTCAGGTATATTTCTCAGCGCATTGTCGATTGCATAAATATTCTGGTATGCCATTCTTCCTTTTTTATATATATCGCTGAGATAATACTGGGGCAGAATGGACACAATCGCCTTATCGGCAAAGGTACTGTTTCCGATCCAGATGGAAAGGGGCTCCATCCCAAAATCAAAGGAAGCTACTCCAACCACCCCTTTGCCCTTCTCAATTTTTTGCAGCAATACAGTATCTCCATCCTTGATCACAGGCTTACTTTCTTTCATGCTTATATCAGATACACTGACACTCATAGCTTCTACTGTCCTGCTTTCAGCCATCTTATGAAGGCTTCCGGTCTGAAGTGTCCTGACCTCGCCTACCTCTCCCGTTATAAAATCATCCTTAAAAACTGCCAGGGTTTTGTTCTGAGAAGGTCCTGTTCCTATGATCAACACTCCTCCGCCATGTACCCACTTTTTCAGAGTTTCGTACTGGGGCTTGCTGAGCTTTGAGGTGTCAAAATTATTAATAACGATGACGTTAAAAGTATTCAGTGCTTCAAGGTCTTCAGGGAAGGAGGCCTCGTCCAGCCTGACGTTCTTTGTACCGAAATTGCCGGCATTCTTCACAGTAATTTTATTTATGTATTTTACACTGTCAAAATCATCACTTAGTATACCTATGGCATAGGATTCACCGTTAGAGCCGGGATCCACCCTGAAGGCTTTTGTACTCACAATGTTCTTACCCTCTGCAATATTTACATTGAGCTTGGTATTGAAAACATTCATGGGTACATTCATTACGAATTTTTTGGTAGAATCCTTAGGAAGACTCACATTCATCGCATATATCGTAATACTGTCGGATTGGTTGGGTATCTCAATCTGCAGCTCGCCGTTTATGTCCCGGAGCTTGTTCTCTATTTCAAAGTAAACAGGTGTTGTGTAACCGATCTTGTAAAACTTGTCAAAACCCACCTTCATGTCTATTTTCACTGCTTCGTCAGCCGCGGCCTGCAAGTCAGGCTGCGCAAACTGCCCTACAGCAAGTATGAGCATTACGATAAAAATTACTGTATTCCTTAATCCTTTTTTCAATCCTTAAACCCCCATACAAAGTCGAATTTTTGATCTTTTCATTATCTGGGAATTTAAAATTCCCAGATAATTAGTGATTATTAACACAACAACTTTCTTGTCTTTCATAGTGTTAATAATCACATCCAATGCATTTCGCGAAAATCATTTTACATTCATAATTCCAATGGAGCGAAATGCTTCCTTGATCGTTATTGAATTCGCACTTCACCCAACGTGAATACTTTTGTGCGTTCAATATTGATTCAGTGCCTCGAAAGCTAAAGAAGGGATATACAATACGAGGCACTTTTTTTGACGTATCCAGTGACAAGAAAGTTTCAATAACTCTACTTTTTACAGGGTACCCTTGAAAAGTAAATTTCTGTCACATATTATTATTCTAACCTACCCAGACTAATTATCCAATACACCTAATGTAACAATTGATTTACAGTTGTGGTAAAATGTAAATATTAACACTGTGAAAGTATGAAAGAGGTATAGCATGAATATTGAACGAATGAAAAGCCTGTTGGTTGATTTCTGTGGCATCCCGAGCATCAGTGAAACACATGGTGAAACCGAAATGGCCAGGATGATTTTCGATAAAATATCTGAAATACAATACTTTAAGGACAATCCCGCCAACGCGGCAATCGACCCTATAGATAATGACCCCTTGGGCAGGTCATATGTTCACGCTCTGATGGAAGGAAAGGGTAAAAGCCCAAAGACCGTCGTACTCCTGAGCCATTATGATGTAGTGGATGTAGTGGATTATGGTCCATATAAGGATTATGCCTTCAAACCCATGGAATATACCGAGCTTCTAAAGCAAGATGACAGTATCAGCCTTACAGACGATGCCAGGGCAGACCTCCACTCAGGGGATTATCTCTTTGGCAGAGGCACAATGGACATGAAATACGGCCTGGCTGTCGATGTCGAAATCCTATACCAGGTCGAAAAAATTATAGAATATTTCCCGGGAAATATTCTATTGCTGTCGGTTCCTGACGAAGAAAACAATTCCGTGGGAATGCTTGCCGCAGATGAACTGCTCCGCACTCTAAAAAAGGAAAGGAAGCTGGAGTATACCTGCTGTATAGTATCCGAGCCTTATTTCCCGAAATATCCCGGTGACGATAGTAAATATATATATACGGGAGCCATAGGAAAACTGCTTCCAGTCTTCTTCTGTGTCGGGAGAGAGACCCATGTAGGCGATCCTTTCTCAGGCTTTAACCCTAATTTATTGACTGCAAAGCTAATAGAGCATATAGAACTGAACCCTGAGCTGTGCGACTTCCGGGGAAGTTCCAGAGTCCCTGCCCCTGTATGCCTTAAGCAGTCCGATACAAAAAGTACCTACTCTGTGCAGACCCCTACTTCGGCTTATACGTATTTCAACTATATGACGCTTACCTCCTCCCCGGAGGAAGTACTTGAAAAGCTGCGTACTATAGCCCTAAAAGCCTTTGAAGAAGTAATAGGCAATGTGGAATCAAAAGCCCGGCAGCTTAAAGAGCTTACCGGTGGGATTCCCAGGCTTCCAAACTCAAAACCTATGGTACTTACCTTCAGGGAGCTGTATGAAATGTGCCTGGATGCAAGAGGCAAAGATTTCCGCTTGTACATGGACAGTTATATGAAGAATGCTCCTGAAGCCGACTTCAGGCATGTATCCCTGGACATAGTCAGGGAAGTACATAAGTTCTGCCCATACAGAGACCCGATGATAGTGCTTTTCTTTGCACCTCCTTATTATCCGCATTCAGAGATAGTAAAGGATAACAGTATAATTGCAAGGGTGGTTTCAAAGATAGTTAGTACCGCTGAAAAAGAGTATAATGAGCGCTTTACTGTTGAAAGCTTCTTCCCGGGTTTATCGGATATGAGCTATCTTAGCCTGCCCCAAAATATAGACACCGCTAGCCTGAAAGCAAATTTCCCTTTGTGGGGTGACAGGTACAACATTCCGCTGGATACAATCTCAGAGCTGGATATACCCTTCTTAAACCTTGGCCCTATGGGAAAAGATGCCCATAAATACACCGAGAGGCTGAATCTGCCTTACTCCTTCGGGCCGGCTGCCAGGCTTATATACCAGACGGTATTATGGGCTCTGGAAAACTATGACTGATAAATTGTAACCATTAGAGATTTAGGGAATAATAATTTAAGTTGCAAAGAACTTCTAGCTTCAAGCCATTTAAGAGGAGGTTAACTATGGCCAAAATAGTTTTGAAAAAGGGCGAGGAGAAGAGAATACAGCTGGGACATCCCTGGGTTTTCGGCAATGAGGTCAAATCAATGGAAGGCCGCTTCGAACCCGCTGATATAGTAGATGTCTATGACTTCAGGGATCACTTTCTTGGAAGAGGTTATATAAATCCGGATTCCAAGATACTTGTAAGATTGTTGACCCGTGAGCAGGAAGAAATAAACAAGGCTTTCTTCAGGAAAAGGATACTGCAGGCATGGGACTACAGGAAGAAGCTTGTGGATACTTCAAGCTGCCGTGTTATTTTCGGAGAAGCGGATTTTCTTCCGGCTCTCATTGTGGATAAGTTCGGGGATTATCTGAGCATTCAGACTCTCTCGCTTGGAATAGAAAAGTACAAGGATATTATTGTGGAGCTTCTGGATGAAATATTGGAGCCAAAAGGCATATATGAAAGAAATGATGTGAAGATAAGGGAAAAGGAAGGACTTCAGCAGAAAAAGGGCTTTATCAAAGGGCCTTTTGATACCACAGTTCCGATAATGGAAAATGAAATCAAAATGCTTGTAGACATAGAAAACGGGCAGAAGACGGGTTACTTCCTTGATCAGCGGGAAAACCGGGCGGCGTTGAGGCCCTTTGTTAAGGATGCCCGGGTATTGGATACCTTCACTCATACCGGAGGGTTTGCCCTCCATGCGGCATACTACGGTGCAAAAGAAGTCACTGCAGTGGATATTTCCGCTCATGCGATCGAATATGTCAAGAGGAATGCAGCGGTAAACGGACTGCAGGATAAGATAAAAGGTGTGGTCGGGAATGTTTTTGATTTGCTTAAGGAATATCAGACGGCAAACGAACAATTCGATGTAGTCATACTTGACCCTCCCGCCTTCTGTAAGACCAAGTCAGCTGTGGAAGGAGCCTACCGGGGCTACAAGGACATAAACCTGAGAGGCATGAAGATATTAAAACCGGGAGGCTTTCTTGTAACCTGCTCCTGCTCACACTATATGTACCCCGGCCTGTTTATGGAGATGATACAGGATGCAGCTTATGATGCCAGGAAAATTGTAAGGCAGGTGGAGTTCAGGACACAGGCCAAGGATCATCCGGTACTTTACGGCTCCGATGAGTCAATGTATCTGAAATGTGTGATACTACAGGTGATATGATAGTCGCTAGATACTAGTCTCTAGTCTCTAGAATCAAGCTATTGCTTCGAAGCCTTTCCTTGGGTCTAGCGACCAGTGAATAGCGACTGCCATATGGGAGTCATATATATTTGTGCTTCTTGAAATATATCAGACTTATCACGGCTACGATCGCACTCAGGACAAATACAAAGGGATAGCCGTATATCCACTTCAATTCCGGCATATACGTGAAGTTCATGCCATACCAGCCGGCGATAAGTGTTAAAGGCAGAAAAACAGCAGTAATCACAGTGAAAAGCTTCATAATATGGTTGAGGCTTATATCCACTTGCGCCTGATACGCTTCTCTTACCTGAGTCACATAGTCCCTCAGGTGAAGTACATTATCATTCAATCTTTCCATGCGGTTCTTAAGTATGGCGAAGTATTTCAGCGCACCTTCTTCAATCAGCCCGTTCTCATTTTCCTCCAGACCTTCTGCAATATCCAGCAGGGGCTCATAATACCGTTTCAAAAAAAGCAGCTGCTTTCTCAACTCAATTATCTTCCTGGGAAAATCCTTGCGGGCTTCCTTCATGACCTGTTCCTCCAGCAGGGCTATCCTGCTCTCAATTTCCTTGAGTATGACATTATCCATGGAAGTCAGCCTGTGAAGCAATACATACAGGATTTTTGACAAATTCACAGCGTAGTTTGTGAATGTACTGTCGTTATCCAATACTTCCTTCTTTACTTCTTCTATCAATCTATTCTTTGATTTAGACACCAAAATCAAATATCTTGGTGTAAGATAGAAATCCAATTCTCTGGCAGTAAGCCAGAATTTTTCATTACCGGACACTTCCTTGTCCATTATGTTTATTACACCAAAGCTGAACTCATCATACACTTCCAGCCTTGGATTCTGCTTGGAGCTTATGCATTCCTCCACAGAAGAATTGTGAAATTTGAAAAATCCATTATTCTCACACAGCTCTTCGGGAGTTAATATCATCCAAAATTTAGATTCCTTGTCCCTGCTCATATCCTCAAAGGTTGCTTCAAACAGATCATTATCCCTTATCGCATATACCTCCATTGAAACGCCTCCCTAAATTCTCACCGGTCTGTTCTGCCTTCCCATTAATCCATAAATCAATTCTACTACATGTCCGATCATAAATCCATTACATTCTGTGCCCTGTTATAGTATCCGATGCAGCATATAGCTGTGTTTAAATTCCATTTTCCAGCATGAATACCTTCCACTCATCAAAGCTTTTCCTATAGTGAATGTACCATGTCTGGAAGTCCTGTTCCCCTTCTATTTTCACCTGCACACCGGAGATTATTGTTCCATCGTCCTCTATGACGTACCAGTTGTGTGTGACCACCTCCAGCTTTCTGTCAGTTGCCATATAGCCTTCCACATGCAAGTCCCCTGTCGCATATCTTATATAGCTGGAATTATCCTCCGAGACCAGGTACTCCGTACCCTCCGAAAGCATACTGACGACCTTGGCCCTGTCCCGGCTGAAAGCTGCCCGTACAAACTCACAGGATTCTGCTGCAATAAGCTCGCCCAATTCCTTTGCGTCATCCTCTTCTGTTTCCTTCTGTCTCCTGAATTGACTGTCTGCACCGTTCAAACCGCTCAAACTGGCTGATATGTCCTCCGGTTCCTGCTCTCCGAATCTGAGTATTGCCCCTCCGAGAAACATATCTGTCATGGTCAGAACAAGGAGCATAGTGGCAAAATAACATAAGTATCTTTTCACTGTATTCACCCCTGAAACAATGTATTTCTCCTTATGACTATTATTTGCCCAAGCTATGCCATATAATACAAAAGACTATGGATTTAATCACCTTCCATAGTCTAGTGCTTATTTTAACCGTTAAACTATTGCTTTTATAAACCTCTTATCATTATCATGGGATAGATCGATAAACTCATCACCAAACCTTACAATAGGCTGCCATACCCTATTTGGGTTTATGAATACTATCTCACAGATTTCTCCTGTATTCAGCTCTACGAAATCGCCTATATAGGTATTTGCAATGTTACTCATGAACACTGTAAGTATCCTTGTATCCAGCTTACCAAAGGTCTGCATCTCGAAGTTCTTGATTACCTCGAAGGGACACATCCTGTTTCTGTACGATCTGTTGGAGGTCATTGCGTCATATATGTCGGCAATTGCCACTATCTTAGGGAAAAGCGGTATTTCCTCATCAACTGCTCCTACCGGATAGCCGGAGCCATCGATTTTCTCGTGATGCATCAGTACCGCATATTTCATGTTCAAAGTAGCGTCTTTTACATTTTCCATCATCATATATCCCAGAACAGGATGCCGCTTCAGTTCATCAAACTCCTGGCCTGTGAGCTTACCCGGCTTCAATAACAGCTTTTCTGATATTTTGGTTTTGCCTATATCGTGCAGCAGTCCTGCTGTTGCAATTTCATCAATCTCTGCATCGCTGAGCTTCAGCCACTTGGCTATTATAATCGACATAAGTGACACATTCAGTGAATGAGAGTATGTATAATCATCCATGGGTCTTACAAAGTGAAGATAGTTTATTACTTCACTTACGGTACCGAACTCTTTTATTATGTGTCTGCTTATCTGGTTGACTATATTGACGTCTACAGCGGCTCCTCTTCCAATTTCCTTTATGATATGGGTGACCTCATCGACTTTGTTTTCATATTTCTGTCTGAAGCTTACTACATTCTCCTGATTATAGACACTTTTTATTTCTTCCTTTGCTGCATAAAGCCCATCATTTTCTGTAAGCTTTATTTTGATTTTTTCAATATCATTAAGTATTATTTTTTCAATATGCCATTTGTCCAGAATGGTATTTTTCATAAGGATCGCAGCACCTGCATCATTATAGACATCCTCATAAATTATCATACCTGATTTCAGAATACTGGAGGGAACATTCATAACCTTCATATACATTCACCTCTTCTGTAATATCTATAAACATTATACTACTTTTATTTGACAAAATATATACTTATTATACATAATATTACACAGAATGTAATTATACCCTCAAGTAATAATAAGCTTTGCCTATATTGAAAAGCAGTTCTGAAAGCACTTCATTCCTGATTACATAATTGCACATCTTCGGTTTATAGGGCTTCGCCCTGTGCATTGCATCAAGGAATTCCAGAAGCTTGTTCCCCTCTCTTATACCATCAAGGCTGAAAAGAGAAAAACTGTCTATGCCTATTCCCTTCAATATCCCCATATCCTTTTCAAATACACTTATATCATTATAGTAAGGTTCATTGCCAAGCTTTCCTATGTTTGTAACACCTACTGAAATGGCCAGCTTATCCTTAAGTACCTCCTTCAGATGTGATACCTGATGATAAATCAGATAATCCACATCCACCTTCTTGATCTTTTTCATTTCATTCCTTATCATGGTTGCATAGTACATCAGGTTGTATTTATCCCAATCCACATCGAATACCGGAATTTCAAGAGCATTCTGTATAAGCTCAGAGTTGAACCTTATATCATAGTAGCAGTGTCTTATACAGGCAGCATAGCTCTCAAGCCCCTTTGAGTGCAAATAATGGGCAGTCTCCGCAAAAGTCTTTCTGGCAGCATTAAAACGCTGCTTGTTCAGGTTTGCGGTAAGCATTTTCGCATATGTTACAAAAGGACCGATTACACTCTTGGGTTCACTCAGGTTTTTTATATCCTTTAGGGGTGATTCCAGGTCAACACACAGTCCTTTTATTTTCAGAGCCTTATGTTCCAGCTTCTCTACCAGTTCCCTGACATATCTGTCAAACTGCTCTGCATTCCTTTCATTTATCCAGTACCCCATTTCATCAGAAAGAGTTGCCCAGACAGATACCGGCACACCGTTATCGTTGTACGTCTTGATCATATCGTAGAATTCTTCGCTGTCATGCCCGTACTCCAGCTTATAGTTCAAGGTCACATCATATTTCTTAAGCGCCTCGATTATATGCTTTTCGCATACTTCCCCGGGAGGAGTGAACTCACACCATATTCTAATGTCCATACTTAATTAACCTCCAACATTTTTCAGTCACTAGTCGCGAGACTCTAGTAACTAGATTGGGTAGAGCTTCGAAGGCTGAGCTAAGCCTATACTCATAAGGAATACCCAGGAATCTAGAGATTAGTGACTCGTGGCTAGCGACTAAATACTAACGTCTTATGTAAGACACATTATTATAATTTCCCTGCCTGCGGCATAAAAATCTTTATATTTTCTGCAATGGTGATTTTTTTGCATTTATTATATAATTATATACGATAATTATTATGAAGGTGATATTATGGCAGTCAGTTATAGAATGCTAAAGGGTTATGCAGATGCGTTTTTTATAGAAAAAAAGTCAAAGTTTATATCTTATGTTCAGCCTGTGTATTCGGAGGAAGAGGCTCTGCAGTTTTTGAACAGCATCAGAAAAAAGCATTATGACGCAACACATAACTGCTATGCTTATATTTTAGGGGAATCTATGAATACCCAACGTTCCAGTGACGATGGAGAGCCTTCGGGAACTGCAGGGGTCCCTATATTGGAAGTATTGAAGAAGAGTGAAATTACAAACTCTATTGTAATTGTCACCAGATATTTCGGAGGTATACTGCTTGGCGCAGGAGGACTCATCAGGGCCTACACAGAGGGCGCCGTAAGAGGTATAAAAGCCGCCGGTACTATTGGAGTACAACCTTTTGCAGTACATCAGCTCCGTATGGATTATTCTTTTTTAAGCAAGCTGCAATATGAGCTTTCAAAAAAAGATTATATCATTGAGAATACCGAATATCTTGAAAATGTCACCATGAGAGTACTGACTTTATCCGAACAAAAGGACAGATTTGTAGAAGATATAGCCCAATGGACAAACGGAAGCATTACCGTAGAGTTTCTCGGTGAACAGATGTTCAAGGTTGACGAGACAAACGGCACAATATTAAATAACTAAGCGGAAACCGCTTAGTTATTTAAAACTTTAATAATAGTTGCCAAAATCATACCCACCGGATGGATAACCGTAGTAATCCCTTCTCCTACGTCTGCGTCTCCTTCTGAAAAGCTCATTCAGCAGGAGCAGGCGCAGAAGATCTCTTGAAAATCTTCTTCCCGGATACTGTCTGGCCCCTTCCTCCTCAGCCATTTCAGGCATTTCCTTCACCATTCTGCCATATGCATTGTCAGCCATCATATTTATCATATCCCTGTCAGGCCGTTCTTCGTGCATCATATGATCCTTTTCTTCCATTCTGTCAATTTCCACTTTCACATAGACCATAATTTTTTTGCAGCTTTCAGGGTACATTTTTATAAACTGTCTGTCGTCCTCTTCATCTTCATAGTAATTATCCATTTCAATCTCTTCAACCATAGGCATTTCAGGTTCCATATCCATGGGCTCCGCCTGATACATCATCTGCATACCGCACATCATGGGGCATTTGAACTTTTTGTCCACTTGACTACCTCCCAACTTATTCATGATAATACCAGTAATATGAAATGAACATTGGAAAGTGCAAGTCTCACGATAATATGTATCCATATATTTATATAACAAAGAGAACGGGTAACACGGATTTCCTTCGGAAAACACGGAAACTACACGGAACACACGGCGGGGAAAATTTAATGATATTCAATAATGAAGCAAGTATCGATATTCACTAATGTACCGGTATAAGACAATATATAATAACCGTGTCTCTCCGTGCAACATCCGTGTGTCCCGTGTTACCCGTACTTAGATCCGCAAGGAATACCCGAACATTCCTCGAATCCTCGCACCTATTGTACAGCTCCTTTGATTTTACCAGCAATGCCCTTCATCTTATAAAGTGGTACTGAGCATATGGCAAATCTTATACCTCTGGAAATCGGTACAGCAAATATGTTGTCTTTTTTCAGCAGGCTGCAGCTTTCCTCCGGCTGTATGGCAGGTATCGTAACAAAAAAGCCTGCCTTATAAGGGCATATATCAAGCTTGCTGGCTTCCGCCTCCTCAATGAATACTCCTGCCCTTTTCTCCAGCAGCTGTCTCAGCTCTTCCCGTTCTTCATCCACCCTCAGGAGCAATTCTTTATTATTCATAATCTCAGAAAGCAGCTTCATACCGCATCTTGTTCCATTAGACCAGGTTCCCCTGTTGGAGACTTCAAAAACATCCGAGAATTCCTGCGCTACATCCTTGTTTGAGCTAACACAGACAGCAGCTCCCGTACGAAGCCCATACATTGTAAGGCTCTTTGATATGCTGAAGGCTACTATGACAAGCACATTGGAAGGCAGCCCGGAGAAGAGTCCCATGAACTTCCTGGTGGCTTCCGCTCTGCCGGCATAGTCTATATAAGCTATGTCACAGATCAGTACGATCCGCTTGCTGCCATCCGCAGCTGCTCTTCTGATCAGCTCTATGACCTGTCCCCATTCATCATCACTTAATGCATAGCCTGTCGGATTCTGTGCCGGTGAATTCAATAGGATAACAAGACTATCCTGTCTGCTGAGCAGTTCACCTACTTTTACCCCGAAGGAATGCAAATTGAATTTTTTTTCATCATCAAAGAGGGAAAATGCCTTAAGTTTTCTTAAGTTTTCTTCAGCGAGAGTTTTATAGGGACCCCAGAACCAATCGGAGGTCAGTATTGTATCGCCTATATCCGAGTAATTCCAGATGGTATGCCTTATAGCCCCTGACCCTCCCGGAGTCGCCGCTGCTTTTATATATCCTTCAGGCCTGTACTCCTTGAAGGTGGCCTGAATTGCCGACTCGAGATAATCCGGTGTCCCGAGTATAGGGGCGTAGGCGGCAAATTCAGTATCAGTAAGATTTCTTAAGGTTCCAAGTACAGTTGGTAAAATCGCCAGTTTTTCATCCTCATCCAGTATAGAGCCTACAGTAGCGTTCACTACCTTCTCCTTGCCAAACTGAAGAACAGCGCTGCCTGCTTCCCTGCTTGCCGCAAAAATCTTATCCTCTACCCTAAGAGTGTTGACATGTTTGGCAACCATAGAAACAATATCATTCATCCCGATCCCTCCATTTCTAAGTTTTTACCTTAATTATTTATATATCCAATTAAGTACATTTATATTACACTGGGAGCTATACTGTCATAATGTCCTGGTCCTTTTCCCCTCCGTAGGTGCAGGTCTTGTTCCTGCCTGTGTTCTTAGCTTCATAAAGAGCCTTGTCTGCTGACTGTATAAGCTTGTCCATATTATTGCCATGCAGCGGATAACAGGATATCCCCAGGCTGCAGGTGATTTTTGGGGGGTTCTCTTCGTTTATGGCAGCCAGAGACATATCCTCCACCTTTTTTCTCAGCTTCTCAGCAACCTTATACGCTCCATAAAGGTTAGTATGGGAAAGTACTATGACAAATTCTTCTCCGCCATATCTGGATACTATATCACCTTCCCGTATATTAGACTTCAATGTGTCGGCAAAATGTATCAATACATAATCCCCCGCATCATGACCATATGTATCATTAAATCTCTTGAAGAAATCTATATCCACCATTATCATACAAAAATGCAGATTTCTGTCCTTGGAAATCCTGATCTGCTCTTCGGTATGCTTTTCAAGATACCTTCTGTTATATACTTTTGTTAAGGTATCTATGGAAGCCATATTGTTAAGGCTGTCCAAAAGCCTTAAATTGCTGATGACAGGTGTAATGGTATCAATGTATATCCTTATCTCGGATATGATCTCTTCGGTAAAATAGTTCTTCCTGCTGCTTTGCAGGTGTATGATGCCGGATACAATTCCTCCCAGTATTATCGGGAGGCAGGTATAGCTTTCCGGCCCCTTGCAGAATCCATTACAATTGAAATCATCATTATCGTTATGAACGAACTCCTTACCTGTTTTTACAGCCCAGCAGTTTTCCTCATTTATGCTCCTGTTTTTTATATCTTCAAGCTTTTCATTATACATAGCCCTATATATGGACAACTGCCTGTCATTATATTCTTTTTTCATCACTACAGCTTGAACGATATTGCCATCCTTTTTAAGCATATCGAATAAAATGTCATATACCTCATCTTCACTGGAAGCTTGTCTTATCAGATCTGAGAACCGTTTTTGGATACCCAGCCTGTTTGAGAGCTTTTTTTCCTTAAGGAGAACCCACTGTGATTTCAGATAAGCCCATGCTATTATTGAAAAAACCATGGTCAGCAGTATGACCACAATAATGGTAAAATCCCTGATCTGTCCAAGAGTAACCTCAGCTAAACGGTTATAATATATGATACCCTGAGCCCCTATTATACTACCGCCAATATCCCTGATCGGTCTGAATGCACCGAAATATGAATTATTATCATTCATCCGGCTGTAATATATCTCCAGCCTCCCAATAAACGGGATCCCTTTTTCCAGGACTTCCTCCCGTATCTCCCCGGGCAGGTTATCTCCTATATTATACTTGTACAATCCGGATTCAAAACTGCTGGCAATTATCCGGTCCTTTGCCGCTATGACACTGTGCATGCCTGTACCGTCCATTATCTTCCCTGTGATATTATTGTCTTCATTGAGATCCATTACTGTTACGATACCGCCTATGGCATGCTCCTCATTCTCAAGCACCGGTACTATCACGTACTGTATAAGGGTGTATTCGTCTGCGTTATCATCAACTTGCATCAGTTCTGTACCGGAAACAACCATTCGTTGTGAAAAAGCCTGCTCTATGACGCCTTGTATTCCGGTCCTTCCCCCAGGCATCGCAAGCAGACCGCCTGTTTTGCTTGCAGAGGAAATAATACTTCCATCCCTGCCCATAACATACCATTCATCTACGTAATATCTGTGGTTCCCCCACGCTCTCAACATATCCCTGAGGGCAACCTCATCCCTTTTAAGTATAAGCTCTTTTATCCCCGGCTCTACCGACGCCTGGAGCATTCCCATCCTCATCTGGCTCATATATACATCATATGTGCTTTCAGCAAACCGGAGATTATTGTTCATGGAATCAAACACATTAGCATAAATACGGTTCGAAAAGGCGTTGTATATGGAATATCCCAGGAGCAGGCTTATGAATAGCAGTATGCACCAAAGCAGAATTGCTTTTCTTATTTGTACCCCCTCATATTTCATTAAAGCTCCCCCCAACAAGCATTCTTGCTGTAAAATCTCCATGCCTTAGATAAAGCTGCCAGATCATGCTTATATATGATATCGGCAATTTTCGACAGTTTGTGCATGGCGAATATACTATTCTATTTCCACAAGCAATTCCCCATCCTTATCATAGATGCCTTCCTCGTCCACCTGTACATAACCGTCAGTAGCATCACAGATAAAATCCAGTATGCATTCGAGGAAATCCCAACCTTCCTCAGTGATATCTTCATCTACCTCAAAAGCATATATCTGTTCGGCATTCTTTACTATTTCCAGAGCTTTTTTCTGGCCTTTGCCGTAAGGCAGCTTTTTAATTGCCTCCAGGAATTCTTCCTGTTCCTCTTTGAACACACTTTCTTCATGCTCCTTTGTATCCCTATCCATCTCAATGGGCTTGGAGCTTTCATCATATTGGAGGACCATATTTCTCCAGTCTGTTTCTTCGAATTCAGGCTCACCCTTGCCGGGGGATGTGGCAAACTCATAGCCCGAGTCCTTAAGCTCATCACATATCGCATATAAGGACGGAAAATCCTCCACCTGGGAGAATACTCTAACATAAAAACTCATTTCAGTTCTCCTTTATAATATTCTTCTTACTTAAATATTATATAATATATGGTAAATAAGCAATAGCCATGCTACAACTCCCGGGGTTCATACCGGGCATCCCGCAGCTGTTCGTTCCGGATTCCGGAGCTATCTCCCAATAACTCATTCAGCATTTTTTTCAACTGTGCCATATCTACTGTAGTATTTGTGCAATATCCATTAGGCCTTTGATTAATGAAACCTATGACCGGCACACTACCTACATCCCCTATACCGCTTACAAGCTCTCTCTCGCACGCAACGGCAAGAATAAAATCCGGCCTGAATTCCTTTACTATATTCCTGGCTGCTGTCCCCCCCTTTGCCACAGCTGCTCTGATACCGAACTTCTCCAATATGGCTGCTACTTCTCCAATCTTACAGCCGCCGCATCTGAGACAATTTCGAATATCTTCGGTGATCCTGCAGCTGCAATCCTTATTCTGCATACAGTGGGGGAGGAGTACAAGCATTTGGACCATCGGTTTCTTTAAAAGCCCATACCTTACTACCAGGTTGTTGATGCTTATATATATCCTACCGAGCCAGTCCTTATCCCCTTTAAAAAGTCCTGTGAAATACATGAAGACAGGAAGCACCAGTCTCATCCCCAGCCTAAGGGCATATATGCTCAGCCCCCTTGCACTGCCTGACCTGTTTGCTTTAACCATCTCTCTGGATACCAGCCATAAAAGCAAAAAAGCCGCCGAGGCTGCAATAATAACATATATTATTATCCTGCGGTATATGACAAGATAGATTGGTATCAGACTGAGAGAGGATACTATTATGACCATCAATAAAGCAGCAGAAGCTATTGACGATACGTGTGCAAATTTCTTTATTTCTTTCTCCAAAATACTTCCTCCACAACCTAAAAAAGTGGTTTAGTGCGCTTTCTTTATTATGCCGGGTATTATACTTAAGTATTCAATACTTCATATATAAATCCGGCTTCCTCCTTCAGCAATGGAATATTTGCTCTCTGCGGGGTTATACTACTCATTTGTAAGGAAGTTAAGGAGGGTTCTATATGGCGACTACCTTTTTTTATACTTCAATAGCAGCAACATGGATAGTTCTCTTCATATGTACTGCAAAAAGGCCTTTGACCTTTAAGCATATAATGATCACTATAGCTGCTATAGGTTATTCACTGCTTTATGAAATCTCATTGGGTGAATATGCCGGGTTGTATTACTACATAAATCCGGAAGATTCACTTGCATACTTGATCTTGGCATCAGTCCTTCTTTACCCGGTAATTAATGTCATATATATAATATTCCTGCCTGAGAAAGCTTATCCTGCCGCCATATACACCGCTGTATGGGTTGCATTCATGCTGCTTTTTGAACTGGCAAGCATTTATACTCGGACAGTGGTGCTTACAGGCTGGAGAGTCTTCCCCTGGTCCATAGTAACTTATATTGCTACCTTCGTCTGGATAAATCTTTTTTTCAACAGCCTGAAAAAAAGAGGTCTTTGATTTTGAATAGCAAGCCTCCTTATCTATGTGACTTCTTCAATATAAATCTGCTGGCGAATGCACCATACTTAGACACGGTAATATTAGTCGAGTACAGTAGTTGCTTGATACCTGGAAGCCCTAAGCCTGTCATCAGGATATCATACTGATCATTGGTCATGGTATTGAACATCATTCTGAGTCTCCGCATCTCATCATTTCTCTTCATAATGTCCTTGATCTGTTTTTCATAGCTCCAGCCCAATGCAATTGTCCTTGCAGCAGCAGCGCCCATTACCGTTGCATTCAGATGCCCGAATCCCAGGAATGGTTCCACCCCTCCCCCTGCATTGCCTGCGAATATAATATTACCCAACTGATGAGGGTATACAAAGCCGCTTTTGTGCACCAGGGTAAACTCCTCTACTATGGGGTTCTTGATACTTTCCCCGTACAGGAACAGTTCCCAGTACCGGTCTATCTCCTTCTCATTGACATCGGTAGTTATTAATACTATAGACGCCCTGTGCCGGTCAAAGGGTGTCATGTAAGCATATCCGTTCTTGCAATAATCCTTATTTATCCATACGATAAGCTTGTTGGGATCAAAATCGCCAAGTATTATTGCGCCTCTGACATAGGTCCTGAGCCAGTCCTGCCAGACCCCTGATTCTTCTGCATAGCTGGAGTTTCCGTTCGCAACCACAACATAATCATATTTCTGTGAAAGAGTTATATAATCACCTATCTCACACAGATGGACCTTTGTGTTCCTGAGTTTGCTGTACACCTGACACTTCAAGGAATCTGCATCCTTGGAGTATTTGAAAAGATATCCGAAAGAACCGCGTATGGTGGTAGTCACATTGGGAGAATGGTGCTCCAGTACATTAAGAGGTGCAAGGGGCTGTACATCAATATGATTGTTCTTTTTCAGAAATTTTATCAGATCGGGTATCGGCCTGTGTGAGATATCCAGAACTCCTGTGACATGGTTTATCGTTTCTCCTATATAGCTGTTCTTCTCATAAATAACAGGTTTAATTCCAAGTCTTTCCAGTTCATGAGCACAGTATAGTCCAGCAAGTCCCGCACCTATAATAGCAACCTTCATTAATTGTATCCTCCGTATTTTTTCAGGACTTTAAACCATGCAAAAACCAGAAACCCTATTACTACCGTCAATAGAGTGAATAAATAGATACTCATGACATGTCTCCTTTTTCACTGCCTCTATTCATTACTATCATTATAAACCAGCTTAGGAAAACCATAGACACTAAATTCACTCCCACACTGTCTGCAAAATGCCAGTTATTGTATACCACATTCTCTCTGGCGAGCAGAAGTATCTCCTGAAGAGTATAAAGCGCCGTAAGCATTAAGACGTTCAAAATCCTCAAGACCCTTGTTTTCGGATGGTATTGAGGCATTAGAGTTCCTATGACTATTATAGGCCCCATAGTGAAGAAAAAGCTTGAATGTGCGATACAAAAGCTGCACTTCCGAATCTCATACAGTCCATGAGAGACACCGATGTTGTCCACAAAAATTTGCAGTAATACAGCTACCAGACCACACCAAATGTTACACTTCAAAGCTGAACAATCAACAAGCAGTAAAAATAGCACCCAGCTTACTAGAGCTAATATTTGCCATTCCATCCATTACCTCCTAACATTCTAAAAAAGCCACGCATACTGCTCGCTTTAGAACTTGGGCTTCTTTGGTACAATCTTTGCTATTATACCCACCTTGCCCTTGTTTCTTTCTATTTTCTGCTGCAGCCTGACTATATCCCTCATTTCATCGTCTCTCAACTGTGTAAAGGTACTCCTTACTTCAGGATTTCTTACGTTTACAAGGTTTTCATTGTATGATACCTGGTTAATGATCCTGTACTGAAGGATATCCTTCAGAATATCTATATCTTCCATATTGTCACTCCCCTATTGTATCTTCAGCTTTATCATTTTCTCCTTCATCACCTTCAAATGTTCCTGTGAGGTCTTCTTGAATTCCTTTATTATTTCCCTGAGCTCCTTGTTTTTTATAATGTCATAATATTCGTCATATTTTTTGAGCAGAAGCTCTTCCTTGTCTATTGAGTTCCTGAATACTATGCTGAGTACATATTCCTGCGAGAACTCATCCATGTCACCATCCCCTTTTCATTATCCGGCAGACAGCCGGTAAATACTACCACAACAATTACAATAAATATTTTTTGCAGCTTTGCGGATATTATACTTTAATCAGTTGAAATGACCATGTTTAGAGGTGAATAAAATGAAAGTGGCAATAATTGGTGCAGGCTTGTCCGGCCTATCCTGCGCCATCGGATTGGAAAGGCACGGGATAAAACCGATTATTTTTGAAAAGCGAGCCCATGTAGGAGAGTCTCTTGATTACTCGACTATATGGCCAAGGGTCATAAACAGGCCGATAATGGACCCTTTGAAGTATCTTAAGAAGGAATATGCTCTGGAACTGACGCCTGTTAATCATATAAAGAAAATTGTCATGCTTTCACCCGACCATAGGGCTGTTGAAAGAGGAAGCCTCGGATATATATTCAGGAGAGGGTATCCCAATTACGCTCTGGAAAAACAACTGCTGAACTATGTGGATAGTCCTGTGACCTTTGATAAATATATTGAAGCTGAAGATATCAAAAATGAATTTGATTATGTTGTTATAGCAAATGCCCTTAGTTCCACTGCAAAAAACCTTGGTATATGGACGGAGACCTTTAACGCCCATGCCAGAATTGCATTAATCCTGGGGAAATTCAAGCCTACAGAAATCATCATGTGGCTGGATAACAGCTATGGAAAAAACGGGTTCTGCTATCTCATCCCCATGAGTGATAGAGAAGCAAGCCTTGTTCAGATCGTGAACGGAATAACCGGCTATGAACTGGATTACTACTGGAAACAGTTCCTGTTCAAGGAGAATATCAATTATCACATATCCATAACTACAGATACTGAACATGACTGCGGCTTTGTGCAGCCTATTCAAATGGGCAACATACTATTCGTCGGGAATGCCGCCGGCTTTACAGATGATTTGATAGGCTGCGGATCTCTCAATGCGATAGAAAGCGGGATGCTTGCCGCTCATGCGATTACATACGGAAAGGACTATGTTACTCTTTCAAAGCCTATATTTGAAGATATCGTCAAGTTCCATGAGTTCCGTAAATCAATGAATACCATGGATAATGCAAAAATAAATCTTCTGGTAAAAGCTTTAGGGCTCCCTATAATAAAAAATACAATGTATAACAACCCCTTTTTCAGAATGTCGGCCGCATCAAAAAGCTCAAGGCTGTACAATTCCTTCTTTAAAAGCAGAAGAAGAGCTGTAAAATAAAGATAGTCACAAGCGCAAATTCCTGCCCGGAGTAATTAAAAACTTCGAAGACACCCTTGAACCGCGAAACGCGTAATCCGTAATGCGCAACAGAAAGCAAAAAGCAGAGATTACTCTCCGCTTTTTGCTTTCCATATTTAGTCTGCTACTGCTCCTTCGGAATACTTATTTCCTGCATTCCAGAGCAGATACTCCTTTATGCCGTTTTCCTCAAGGGCTCTTATCTGATCCTCTACCTGCTTGTCCGAATACTTGATATAGCCCGCTACCCATGGTGCTGTAAAGTCCTGTATCCATGGCCTTATTGTCCCTGGCGTCCTGATATTCTTGTTACGGGCTACCGAATCCTTAGCAGAATGATATATCGTTTCATACGGATATGCATCAGGAACTGATAAACCATAAGTTTGATTAGCATAATGGCTTGGATACATCATAGGACATACATAATCAACCACATTGCTCACTGCCTCCCAGTACTGCCCCAATGACATATCATCAGCCACTGAACCTACAAGACCGTATATATCTGCTGAAATATATACATTTAGCGGAGCCAGCTGCTCTCTTGCATATTTCAGGTAATCCTGTATAGCCTGTGGCTTTGTTTCTCCTGTAGTATTCCTATAGTCCAGGGATTTGTCCAGTCTCCCGCCGTTTGATGCCGGAAACCTTACATAATCAAATTGTATTTCATTGAAGCCTGCTTCTGCAGCTTCCTTTGACACTTCCAGATTATATTCCCACAGTGTCCTGTCATAGGCAGATGCCCATATAAGTCCGTCACTGTTAGTGAAGGGCTTCCCGCTGTCCTTATATATTATAGCCCTGTCCGGGTGTTGTTTTGTATATGTAGGATCCTTGAAGGAGACTATTCTGGCAACAGTATAGATATTGTTATCCTTAAGCTTTTTCATTAATGCCGATATGTCCTTCACAGTAGCATGTTTATTAGCTTCAGGGCTGTATTTTTCTGCAGCCTTCGTCGGGAAAAGCATATGCCCGTTATCATCCTTCACATCTATAACAAAAGTATTGATCTTAGTCCTTTTTGTCATTTCTATAAGCCTGTCCAATCTATCATTGGAAGCAGAGTATTTTGTGAGATATATCCCTCTTGCCTCCACCCTTGGATTACCGGGGTATTCATAAGTTTTATCCTGTGGTGAGAAGTCAAGCTTTTTCAAAGACTCGCTCAAAAGCTCCGTCCTATCCTTAACAGTATACTCAGCAGCTATCCAGCCTTCCATTTTTTCCTTGGTGCTGTCATAGCTCACCTTATACCAGGGTAGTCCGTCATCATTCTTCTTTTCCTCAATTATATCCACAGCAGTGCCTTTGATAAGATTATCCAGAACCTTTGCATCAACTTCAGCGGTTTCCCTTACTTTAAGCTTGCTCGCACTTATGTATACTACATTAACAGCCTCATCCTGATCCGCTTCTACTGATACAGGTTTTTCCGAAGCAGCCGGAGTAGATGCTGCCTCGGGCTGTTCTGCCGGAGCAGGCGCCGCAGGGGCAGGCAACGGGTTAGTGGTTATTGCCGACGCAGCTTGATTATACATGCAGCCGACAGCAAAACTTAATACGAATAATAGCGTGACAATTACAGCAATCAGTTTCTTCCCTTTCATAGGCACCTCACTATTTTTTACATATATTTTAAAACGAGCAGGGGCATCAATTCCACATTAATTTGTCATGCCCCGTAAGCGAGTTTCATAAAAGCTTCCTTGGTTGTTAAAATGCTTCAATGGAAGCTTTTATATAAATTGATTATATCATGAAATATGACGATTTTTGTTGCATTTTTGTTGCATTTTAACATGTAAATTAATACATTTTATCGAATTGCTGCTAAATAGTTGTTATGTTGAAAGGAAACGGCATATATGCCTTCGCATATATGCCGTTCAATATTAGCCCATAATTCAGCCTTTACTTTTCCCTGGTAAGCATACGGTATTCAATATAGGAGTATACGACCGGAACAAAGGCCAATGCCATAATACACACAAAAAAGAGTACAGCACTTGCGGCACTATTCCAGAAGGAAGAAGCAGCACATACAATTCCGCCGGCAACCCATACAAAAGCCGCCATTCTATGTGTTTTTCTCCATACTTCCTCATTGGCCAGTGTCCAAGGAGTTTTTATCCCTACAAAATAATTATGCTTGAACCTTCCCATTACATTTCCGGTCAGAATTAAAAGCATTGAAACACTTAATTTCACTATTAACGAAACATTGATCCCGTAACCCATGACAGCAGCCAATATGAGAATCTGTAAACCTATCATAAAAATATGCATCACCACACGGATCAAATGATAGGAACCTTCAAAGGCTTTATAATTACTTTTCTTCGGGTCCAGATTCGGAATAATCAGGAACATAAAATACATTCCGATATTCATTAGAGGCAGGCCGAAGGCCCCGAAAAATCTCGAAGAATATCCGTCTATTTCACCGTATATGTTCCAATGACTCGGCACTCTCTCCGGAAGAACAGGATAAAAATATATTGCTATACCAAAGCTTGCTAATATCAGTAGTATGAGCAGCCAATCCTTTCTTGTGCTGCTATTCCCTGTCTTCATTTTTGGTACCCCCTTCTTTTTGATTGACAAAATTAAAAAACCAATTTATAACTTCCTGAAATACAGTAGTGTTCAATGAATAATAGATATTTTGCCCATGCCTTTCATCCTGGACAAGCTGAGCTTGTTTCAGCATACTAAGGTGATGTGATATGCTCGGCTTGGTCATATCAAACCTGTCTGCTATCTCCCCTGCTGTCATGTCCCGCTCCTTGAGAAGCATGATGATTTCACGCCTGGTCGGATCCGAAAGAGCTTTAAAGGGCAGGTTAATCAAAGTCATAAAATCACCCTTCTTATAAATCTATTATTTAGATAATTGTCTAAATATCTAAATAAATTATATTACCAGTCTTGGATTTTTGCAATAGGGGAAAACAAGAAAAGACTGCATATAGCAGCCTTTTACGCTTTATCGTCCATTATTCTTACATGATGCTTTCCTACTTCCATTAAAAACCTGTCCTTAAGCTCCTCACCATCCTCGACGAAGGAAACCGGAATTTTCTTTGCCCTGTTGAAGTTAATATCCAGGTCAACATTTTCATCTTTGTTTGCTATTCTCACCACTTCCTCAAAGGGAAGCTTCGGCCTTATGCCCTTCACGGCATATCCCCTGCGGTACCTCTGTTTTACAAAAGCATAGATAAGATACTTGCCTTCATCAATACCGTGAACAGCACACAATGCAACATCCTCATACCTGACAGCCACTCTTGTAAAGGGCCGTACTACGACAAGCTTCTTTTCATCAGCCATGATCTTCAGTACCAGACCACTATAGGTCAGGGGTACAAATAACAATAGCAGTCCAATAAAAAAGTAAGCAAGAAAACCTTTGGGCATAAATATATATATTAAGAATACTATAGCAATTATGATCGTCAGCACCAAAAGCGGTCCTTTTATTGTATCCCAGCGGCCTTTATATTCAGTCACAGGCTCTCCTCCTCAGTAATTGTTGATTATACTATTTCATTATAATTAATCATCTCCATTTAAGCAATAGCCATCACTTTTCCTGACACATAGACCCTCACACCCCATTGCCCACTCAGCACCCGGCTAAAACCTCGTGCCTCGCGCCAAAAGCGAAGCTTTTTATGATTATTATCAGCGTTATATGTGATTTATATCACATCCAGTGCCACTATTTTCATGTAAAATCCAACTATAGATAATTTATGACATTACAATTTAAGGAGGAAATAATATGTTCTGTAATCAGTGTGAACAAACCCCCCATGGTGGCTGTACAAAAATAGGCGTATGCGGAAAAAATGAGGATATAGCAGCGCTGCAGGATACAATGATATTTGGTTTGAAGGGGATAGCTGCTTATGCTACCCACGCAAGAGAAATGGGCTGTATAGACCCGGAGGTCGATGGCATAACCCATGAAGCACTTTATATGTCACTCACAAATTCCAATTTCAATTTGAATGAGCATATCAACATGCTGCTCAAAGTAGGTTCTGCCGCTGTCAAGGTAATGGATCTTCTGGACAGGGCCCATACAACGAGGTTAGGGGTACCAACACCCGTAACAATATCTCAGGATAAGATCGAAGGCCATAGTATTCTGGTCACAGGTCACAACCTGTATGCCTTGGAAGAGCTTCTCAAGCAGACAGAAGGAAAAGGGATCAATATTTATACCCATTCTGAAATGCTTCCTGCCCATGGGTACCCTGAGCTTAAGAAATACAGTCATCTGAAAGGCAATGTAGGAAAGGCCTGGTATGATCAGAGAAAGCTCTTTGAAGAATTTCCGGGAGCGTTACTTGGAACAACAAACTGTCTTATGCCTGTTAAAGGGACATATACGGACAGATTCTTCACTTATGGCACAGCAGGAGTAGAAGGTGCGCAGAAAATAGTGAATGAAGATTTCTCCCCACTTATAGAAAAAGCCCTTTCACTGCCGGCAGTAAATATTGAATCGGATAAAACCCTTACTACAGGCTTCCATCACCAGACAGTGCTTTCAATAGCTCCGGAAATAATAGAAGCGGTTAAGACAGGTAAAATCAGAAGGTTCTTTGTTATTGCAGGCTGCGATGCTCCGACAAAGGGCAGGGATTACTACAGGGAGCTTGCGCTTTCCCTGCCAATGGACTGTGTGCTCCTGACTACTTCCTGCGGAAAGTTCAGGTTCAATGACCATGATTTCGGAACAGTGCCGGGCACAAATATTCCAAGATATATCGATTTAGGTCAGTGCAACAATTCAGGCTCAGCAGTAAAAATAGCCCTTGCCCTGGCAGATGCCTTCAACTGCTCCGTGAATGACCTTCCACTCAGCATAGTACTATCATGGTTCGAACAGAAAGCAGTGGCAATACTTCTTGGACTCCTCCACCTGGGTGTGAAGAATATCCATATTGGGCCAAAAGCTCCTGAATGGTTCACTTCAAACATAGTAGAAGTACTGCAGAAAAACTTCAACCTCCAGCTTATAAGCGGAGATGCAAAAGCAGATCTGGAAAAGATGCTCGGATAAAACAGTCACTAGTTTCGAGTCGCTAGTCTCTAGAGTTACAGAAAAGCTTCGAAGCCTGTACGGGCGATTCATGAATCGCCCCTACCCCGTAACCTCGTACCTAAAAAAGAGCTACCGCGTGACGGTAGATCTTTTTTCACCTTTTTTCTTTACAACCTTCAGCCTGAAGAAATCTTCTCTCTCACGCTCCTCCAGTACTTCCAGAATCTTTCCCACCATTTCCCTGTATTTCGGTATCTGGATATTCTGCAGGGCATTTGCCCTTTTCTGCGTCCTCTTGACCTCCATGGCCAGCTTATATACAGAATCCTCTACCTCCGAAAGCTCATACAGCAGCAGCTTCACTTCATGGAACTTCTGCATGGCTACATCAAGAGCTGTGTTTGTATGATAAAAGCTGTAGTAATGGGTAAGCTTCTCCTCTTCATGCTTTATCTCAGGTATTTCAACCCCCATAACGCTTTTATCCAGCACTTCAAAGCCTGAAGCTTCAGATATCGATTCCGCTATCTGTTCCACATTGCTTATACCCATTGTGATGTTGGCGGTCTGCAGTGCCTCATAGGCATCGCGGAATACCACCACTACCTTTTTTTGAATGGCTTCCGCCTTCTCAATAAAGCTCATCATTGTCATTACGAGTACATTTCTCTTTTTATCCAGCAGCTCAAAGCCCTTCTCAGAAAGCTCAAGAGAGTTCTGGGCAGCCATCAGGCTGGTTTTGGTATAAGTGACTTCTATCATATCAACTACCTCTTGCCATAGTACTTGTCAAACAGCTCAGGCTTGATCCTGTCGAGCTCCTCTCTTGGCAGTGCCATTAGAAGCTCCCACATGGTATCCAATGTCTCAAGCATATCTCTGTTTCCCTCAAAACCCTGGTTAAGAAATTTCTGCTCAAATTGTCTTCCGAACTCCATATACTTTTTGTCTATTTCAGAAATGTCATCCTCACCAATTACCTGTGCCAGCGATCTTACATCCTGTACATGAGAATATGCGGAAAATACCTGATTTGCAACATCCGGATGATCTTCCCTTGTAAAGCCCTCTCCTATGCTTTCCTTCTGAAGTCTTGACAGTGACGGCAGCACATTTATAGGGGGATATATATTCTTTTGATGAAGCTCTCTGGATAATATTATCTGTCCTTCAGTAATAAATCCGGTTAGATCCGGGATCGGATGAGTTATATCATCATTCGGCATAGTGAGAATAGGTATTTGTGTTATGCTTCCTCTCGAATCTTTTATCATTCCAGCGCGTTCATAAAGGCTTGCCAGGTCGGAATACAAATATCCCGGGTACCCCTTTCTGGAAGGAACCTCCTCCCGGGATGCGGAAAGTTCTCTCAATGCTTCACTATAGTTAGTCATATTAGTCAGAATGACAAGGATATGCATGTTGTGTTCAAAAGCCAGGTATTCAGCGGCAGTAAGCGCACACCGCGGCGTGGTTATTCTTTCCACTATCGGGTCATCTGCAAGGTTGACATACATCACCACTTTGTTTGTAACCCCTGACAGCTCAAATTGCTTTCTGAAAAAGTCTGCTTCATCGTGTTTGATACCCATTGCAGCGAATACAATTGCGAAATTACCTTCATCATCTCCTGATATCCTCGCCTGCTTGACTATCTGTGCCGCAAGCTCATTGTGGGGCAGCCCATCCCCTGAGAACAGCGGCAGCTTCTGTCCTCTTACAAGGGTTGTAAGTCCGTCTATTGAGGAAATACCTGTCTCTATATAATTTCTCGGATATTTTCTTCCCACAGGATTAATAGGCCGTCCGTTGATGTCATACTTCCGGTCTGAATAGAAGCCTGCGCCGTCTATTGGCGCTCCTATACCGTTAAAGGTTCTTCCCATTATATCCTTTGATAGCGGTATCTCCATCGGCTTTCCCGTAAAAGCAACACTGGTATTGTTTAGAGAGATACCCGAGGTGCCTTCAAAAACCTGTATTATAACTCTATCACCGTCTATTTGGACGACCTTTCCTTTTTTATGGCTGACATTCTCCACTTCTATATCCACAACTTCGCCAAATACAGCCTCCTTGACTCCGCTGAGTATTATAAGAGGTCCTTCCACCTTTCTCAGCCTCAAATACTTCAATTTCATTGTCTCTTCACCTCTTTGCCGTACATGTTCTCCATGCTGCTATAGAAGCTGTCAATCTCTTTCATTAACTCATCAAACATCTCTAGTTTATCTTCCGGAACACTATATTTCATGGTTGTAATCTTATAGAACAGTTCATCATTCTTCACCTTTGATATGGGCGCACCCATTTTCACACATTTGTAAGCCTTTTCGTACAATCTGTCTATTACCCTGAGCATTTTATACTGCTTCTTCAGGGATACATGGGCATCATTCTTATGGTAGGCATTCTGCTGCAGATAACCGACCTTAATGACCCTTGACACCTCAAGTATCAGTCTCTGATCATCAGGCAGTATATCCTCTCCCACCAGCTTCACTATCTCCAGCAGCTTATCCTCTTCCTGCAGCAGTCTGAGCAGCTTTGCTCTGAGCTCCAGCATACCGGCTGCAACATTTTCCTCATACCAGAGGCTGAGATCCGTTATATATCCGCTGTAAGATTTAAGCCAGTTGATGGCAGGATAATGCCTTGCATAGGCTAACGACCTGTCCAGTGCCAGGAATGTGCTTACCACCCTTTTGGTGTTCTGTGTTACCGGCTCTGAGAAATCACCTCCTGCAGGAGATACTGCTCCTATTATGGTTATGGATCCGTCTCTTCCTCCCAGGACTTCCACATCCCCGGCTCTCTCATAGAACTGGGCAAGCCTTGAGGGCAGATAGGCAGGATAACCTTCTTCCGCAGGCATCTCTTCAAGCCTTCCGGAGATTTCTCTTAGAGCCTCTGCCCATCTGGAGGTGGAATCGGCCATTATTGCTATATTGTAGCCCATATCGCGGAAATACTCGGCTATTGTTATTCCTGTATATATTGACGCTTCCCTTGCTGCCACAGGCATATTTGAGGTATTGGCTATGAGTACCGTCCTTTCCATAATGGACTTCCCGCTTCTTGGGTCAACTATTTTAGGAAAGTCCTCCAGGACCTCCGTCATCTCATTTCCTCTTTCCCCGACGCCGATGTAGACTATAATGTCGGCATCACTCCACTTTGCGAGCTGGTGCTGAGTTATGGTCTTCCCTGTACCGAAGCCGCCCGGAATAGCTGCTGTACCACCCTTAGCCAGAGGGAAGAAAGAGTCGATTATTCTTTGTCCTGTAACCAGCGGTTTTGCTATAGGGTTCCTGCGGCCGACAGGGCGGGCATCCCTTACAGGCCACATCTGGTACATCTTAAGCTCATAATGCCCTTGTTCTGTTTCAAGCTTTACAAGTACATGTTCAATATTATAGCTCCCGTCTTTTTCTGCAAAAACCACTTTCCCGCTAACATTTGGAGGAACCATAAGTCTGTGTTCAATAAGTGTTGTCTCCTGCACCTTAGCATATATACTCCCTGCTGTAAGCACATCTCCAACCTTAGCAAGAATTTTTGCATCCCACAGTTTCCCTTCATCTATTGAAACCAGGCCAACCCCTTCCGGGATAAAGGCTGTTCCTGATTCGTACATCTTTTGAAGCGGACGCTCAATTCCATCAAAAATATTTTTTATTATTCCTGGTCCCAGTTTTACAGACAGAGGCCTGCCTGTGGAGATTATACCTTCTCCTCTCGTAAGGCCCGTGGTCTCCTCATAAACCTGGATTGTAGCGATATCCTTATCAACTGAAATCACCTCTCCGATAAGCTGCTTTTTCCCTACCAGCACCATTTCCCGCATCTTAAGGCTTTCAGCTTCTATAACCCTTACAACAGGGCCGTTAATGTATACAATTTTGCCGCTTCTAATATCCATTGCCCTGCACCTCATCAAGTCTGTTGGATACATTGCTTCCAATCAGCTCACGATTTTCTTCGATTAAGGATTTCAATGTATAGTCCACCTGCATTTCCTGCTTGCTATCCTCTGCATAGAATCCCCCAATGATATTTTGTCCTGTTTCCTGGAGCAAGCATCTGCCTTTCAGTTTCCCAGAGGATATCCTTTGATTTATAAACTCACCTAAAGCTTCCATATCCCCTTTTGTAAAATATAACTTTACTGATTCAGAATCTTCAAAAGCATTTTCTGCTTTTTCCAGGCTCTTTAACAGATATTCCTTGTAGCTTTCCTCAGCCACAAAGCTTTTAGCTTCCCGTACCAACAATTCTATTGTCTCTTTTATAAATTGCTGCTTTTTATCGAGTATTTGGTGATGTATATTTGCTTTCGCCTTGGCGATAAGCATTTGCTTCTCTCTTTCCGCTTTTTTCGCAGCTTCTTCTATAATGCGGTTTCTTTTTGCTTCCACTTCTGCAAGCAGTCTGCTTTTCTCCTGTTCAAAGCTTTCTGTAGCCTTAATTTTGCTTTCTGAAGCAGATTCCTCTATATCCTTGTATATTACATTCCTGAAAAGTTCTATTTTATCTTCAATTGACACTGTCAAAGCTCATCACCTCAAATCTTCAGCCCGATGGACTCTTTAATGTAGTTGGTAATATAATCGCTCCTGCGCCTTTCACCATGTCTGTCCGGTATGATCGTGACTATTGGCTTGGTCGCATCCAGTCTTACAATTTTTAGCTCCTCCGAGACCTTTTCTGCAAGCACCTCCGTCACCAGGAGTATGCCTATCTCATTATTGTTGCAGGCATCTTCCATGGCAGCAAGGATCTCTTCCCTTTCATGGACCAGCACCCCTTTTATTCCTGCAAGTCTCATTCCCGTCAAAGTATCAACATTGTCGCTTAATAGGAAAAACCTCATAATATTCATATCCTTTCAAAATGACCGAAGCAAGCAAGTCAAGGCAGTATTGCAGCCCTTATCGCCATTTATAGTTGCCCTAATATCATTATTGATACTATAAGTCCATATATTGCTATACCTTCTGCCAAGCCTACAAATATCAATGTTTTCCCCAGTATCCTCGGATTTTCTGATACTGCTCCCAAGGCTGAAGAGCCCACTGCACCAACTGCATAGCCTGCCCCAATGGTGGCAAGTCCTGTTGACAGGCCTGCCGCTATAAAGCCCAGTCCTGAGCCAGAGCTGCCTTCCTGTGCTGCATGCACAATGTCAGGAGCAAGTATGAAAAGAAACAATGCTATAAGAAACATGTATGAAACCAGACTTACTCTTAAAATGTTTCTGATTTTCCTCCCCTTGACTTCACCAGTCGACCGGTATAGTATAACTCCCAGACCTATTGTAAACAGTACTATTCCAACAGCAATTCCCAAAATCGTATACATTTCTATGCCTCCTAAATTATAATCGATTTGTTTTACTTTCTCATTGCTTTCCGTCGGTAGTGGCGATTCATGAATCGCCACTACTCCGCATTGCTCTCACTGAATATATCAACTGGCTTATACTCGACTCCATAGCCTGAGTAATACTTGCTGAAAAGTTCATAGTATTCAAGCCTGAGACTCTGTATAAATACTATAAGCCCTTCCAACCCTATAATAAAAATGTTCCCGATAACAAGGACAATAATGCCGACCGCTTGGGAATCCAGCATCTCTGCCATAGTAGCAAAAGCTATATATAATCCCACATGGTTAAGGGCAAAAGCACCAACCCTGATGAAGGAAATAATATTTGATGCAACTGAAAGTACAGTTTCTATTACTCCAAACCCCGCTTCAATATAATAATCCGCTGCTGATTCCTCGTAAAGCTTATGACCTGTAAGCATACCTGACAAAGGTTGTTTGAACACCATGACAAGAAGTAATGCAGCCATTATACCAAGAGGCATGCCTATTCCAACAAGGCGTCCCGTGGCTCTTCCCCAAATGGCAAATATCAGTGTCAGAAAAAACAGAAAGCCTGCCAGTCCTTCCCTGCCAAACAACCCCTCTTCTACATTTCTCGAGCTGTATAAGTTCACCAGGCTGTAGATATAACTTACAGTAACAAGCATGACTCCCAATACAACAGCGCTTATAAGCATTGTATTAATATTGGCCATAGGTCTTATAAGCAGTGGTTCTATAAGCTCTTCTGACCCAAATATGCTCCCATATAGTGCGCCGAAGATCATCGAACTGGCTCCCAGCCTTGTCAAAATGCCTCCGAAATTTTTGTTTGACATCCTATAGCTCATGAACAGACCGCCCAGAAGAATTACCAAACCTTGTCCCAAATCACCGAACATTGCCCCAAACAACAACATGTACGAAACTGCAAAAAAAGGTGTCGGATCCTTCTCCCCGTAATTAGGCGTCCCATACATATTTATCAGTGTCTCAAAGGGTCTGAATAACAAGTTGTTCTTCATCCTGGTGGGAGGAGCATGCCCACGCCTTTGGTTCTCAACATCGTCAACTATCAATACAACACTATCGTTGAAATACTGCTGGAATTCTTTGCGGATAGCTTCCATTTTACTTTCAGGTACAAAGCCGAACATGAAGAACATGCTGTGACCCAGGGCAGTATCCTGCTTCACCTTTTCAGATTTTTTCTCCAGCTCCAGTAATGTATATGCTCTGATGACAGTATCTCTATACTTTTCATTAAGCTCCAGAACAGACCCCTTCAGCTCTTCTACCTGCCTCCTTTGCTCACTGATTCTTTCATTTATCTGTTTTCTTATATCAACTGCCGTTCCGCTGAATTCCTGGGGCAGCTCCAGTTCTTTGTAGTTCAGGGATGCAAAGATTCTTTCCGTCTCTTCCATCAGGCTCTCAGGAGTCAGCACCACGCATACTATGTTCCCATCCACTGATACTACCTGAAATACTATGGAAGGCACATTTTCTATATTCAGCTCCAGCTTCTTGTAATTCTCATTGGAGAACATCAACAACCTGAATCTCATAAAGCTCATATTCTTTATCTGTTCTAATCTAAAGCCTGTATTGCTAAGGTATCCAACATTATTAAAATAAAGCTGCAGCTTTTCAATATTCGCTGTTCTCTCTCTTATGCCCTCGGAAATATTCCTTACGGTATCGTGAAATTTCCTCAGCTCTTCCGTAACAGTATCATATTCGTTTTCAATGCCCAGATATGCTTCTTTTATTTCAGGCTTCAGGTTGAATAGCTCTTGGAATGATCTAATCATTGCTTCATTTTTCGAAAAATCCCTTCTGGCAATATAAGGCTTAAGATGCGCCAGTTCCTGAAGCGTCTGCATATGCTCCTGCGAAGCTGAGAGGTGGAGACTATTGGTGCTCAGCTCTGATAGAGCATTTACCACATGAGTACTGCCGTTCATTACAACCAGGCGCGATACCCTGTCCAAATCCCCAAGCTTTCCTATTATGCTCACAATTTTCATTCTCTCTACGGCCAATGATTTTCGCCTCCTCTTAGAGCTTTCTGATTATGTATTTATACGCCTGATCCGCCGGGATCTTATATCTTATTGCTTCTACAATAGAAATAATATCCCTGACCTCATACTCCAGAAATATTATGTATGAAAAAGCGCTTATTATAGAAAGATTATTGTTCCTTACCAAAGCCTTAAGTTCAAAATACGTATGGCGTTCTGATCTTCTCTCCATGTATATGTCGGTGGTTTCGTCCTCCTTGAACATGAAGCTGTATCTTGTACCTTTAACAAGCCTGAAAAATCCTTCAAGACTTGAAGCGTAGCATAGTGTCTTCAACAAATTGTAATCCAGCCTGTAACCTATATTGATCGTATAGTTTAAAAGCTCCTCCGGACTTAACCTGTAGAACTTTATGCCTCTATATATCCATTGCAGGTTCAACGTGTCGGCTATAATCCCCTGGGCTTGCTGCAATATGTCTTTATCCCTTTTGGAAAGCTTGCTCCACTCCCGCTGCAATAAGGTGTAATACGCCATATCCATGACCATTTCAAACCTGAACAGATTCTCAGTAATTTCCCCATCTACCAAGGGTATCAAAAATTTATGAAACTCAGAATCGGAAAGTGCATATATAATATCTCTTATATATTTGGCTTCATAAATTTTATTCTGATTAAGCCTGCTATATTTTCCTATGAAGGCACTGCTTCTGAAATCCGCTGCATCCTTTCCGTTGTATACAGCTCTTGCAATAACCTTCAATTCTTCTATTTCATATTTTGCATAGAGGGTCTTGATGAAATCCTTATAATCTCCTGTAAAGTAATGAATTATCTTGTCTATATCCTTTACCATGTTCTGTTTGATCAGGTTCTCCAGCATACCCCTATGTATATTCTCCGCTTCCACGCTTGCAAGCACCTCAGAATATACAGTCTTTTCCTTAAGGTATCTTGCCACCTCTGCAACTGAGTCCAGCCCGAGCAAGCTCTCATAATCCTCATCCTTAAGGAATTTCCCTTCCATTGCCTTTATCTTGGCATTAACAGCCGCAAATCTGGTGACATTGTCCATAAGTATTACCTCTCAATATCAAGGAGCAGCTTCCATATATCTCTGGCTGCACTCTCCCTGAAGCCTTCATAATAAGCTTGCAGCTCTTTTAACTTACGATCTGCAGCTTCATCCATTTCCTTGATCTGCAGCTTTGCAGCCTCCATGATCCTATCATGCTCCTGCTTTGCCATTAAAGCTGCTTCCTCCAGGATATTCTCGATGCTCCTGAGTGTATTTCTACTATCCTCTTCCAGTTTCGACAGCTCTGCATTCCGTTCATCCTTAAACTCCACAGCTCTGGAATCAAGCTCCATAAGCCTTTTAATATATACATTCAGATTCTTTTCCATATACTCACCTTCAAAAACAGTATAATTCATTATATAATTATGTAATAGATGGCAGTGAAAGTCAATTATGTAAAATGCATGAGTAATGCTGTTTTAGCGCAGTCTTTCAGTTTCTACCGCTTTATATCCTTAGTATATAGGTTTAGCTCAGTTTTTATCACATTATGGCAGTTGATTCTGTATAATTATATAATTGTTGTGATCATATGCTTAACTATGTTAAAATTGTATTAATATGTTATTCGGGGTGATTGAATGGAGATATTTCAAAATGAATATTTTTCGCTAATCAGCGATAATGATAAATTATATATTTCTGTTTACCGCTCCGGGTACGAAATGCGTGAATTCAATAATCTTCTTATAGATATGCCCACTTTACAGCTTCACAATTTTACTAATCTGAAAAATGCATTGGATGAGGCCAGAGGACTCAGGATTTATATAGGTAACATCAAACCCCGGGTGGAAGTCATTATCTCTGTTGACGAAATGGAAGCAAGGATAAAGCTGAATGTCACTGCAAAGGAATTTGCTGAGAATAAAATATCTATATCATCGGAAATAGCTGCGGAGCTCCATAAGGCCAGAGTTACCGTAGGCCTGGATGATCTTTTCCAGAAACCCATTACAGTACAGAAGGAGATTACTGTCGCAAAGGGTATTAAACCAAAGGACGGTCAGGATTCAATAATAAAGTACTTTGAGATACAGGAAAAGAAGCCTGTAGTAAAAGAAGATGGAACAGTAAACTATTATGAACTTACCTTGATCGACAATGTCAGGAAAGGGGACTGGCTGGGGGAAAAAATACCGCCCACTGAAGGAAAGCCCGGAAGGACTGTTACAGGCAAGACATTGCCGGCACGCAGGGGAATTGACTTCAAGCTCAAGTATGACAAGAAAACTGTAGAAGAGCTTGAAGAAGGCAACAAAACCATACTAAGAGCAGTAATAGACGGCGCTGTGAAGTTCGAAGGAGACAGGATCAGGGTGGACAATCACCTTATTGTTCCGGAGGATGTGGGCTATGAGACTGGAAATATATCATTTGACGGATATGTGACGGTCAAGGGTACTGTTAAGGACGGATTCTCAGTAATAGCAAAAAATGATATCTCCATCCAGGGCAGTATGGGTCTGGGTGTAGTAGACAAAATAATTTCCAAAGAAGGCAGCATATACATAAAAGGTGGTATTTTCGGGAAAAACTCATCAATTATACAAGCAAAACGGAGTGTTTTTGTAAAATACTGCAATGAGTGCATAATTACCGCAGGGGAAGATATTAATATAGGCTTCTATGCGCTGGACAGCAATCTCAAAGCTAAGAAAATCATCATGGACCCAGTGCATGGAAAGATAATCGGAGGTTCGATCAATGCCGAGATTCAGGTTATTACAGGCGTGATAGGCAATAAATCCGAGAAAAAGACATATGTGAATGTCTCCGGTTTCGATCGCGCAGCTATAAAAAAAGAATTTGAACAGCTTCTTGATAAGTACAAGGCTATGCTTTCCGAAGTAAATAAGATAAAGCAGCAAATCGAATTATTCGAGCGTAACACCTCCGGTGCTGAATATGTAAACAGCAAGGAATACAGTCAGTACTTAAGAAAGTATGAAGACATATTAGTCGAAATAAGACTGTTGGATGAGTACAGGAAAAGACTGCAGCAGGTTCTTGAAACCAAAGGCGAGGGTGAGATTGGTGTATATAAGGCTGCATATCCCGAAACCTATTTTGAAATAAAGAATATGCAGAAGAGGATCGATTCCATAGTAAGCGGCAGTTTTTATGCTATGGATAAAGAAATACGTCATAATTAAGACAACAAAAAGTGGCGTATAAAATCAGCCACTTTGTCTATTGTCGTCAAAGAATTACATGAAGGAATGTTATTGAGTATCAATACATTCCTTCCTTGTAAAAGATAATGTGTTCTCTTAAAGCTCTTTTACAGTTCTCGAGATCTTTATTCCTCAAGTATTTTATAATTTCATAGTGATCCGTTGCAGTGATAAATAGATTACCAGTTTTATTCGTATCATACAGCATTGCCATTCTCAGCTGAAAGAATATCCCGCTTAAGATTTCTACCCTTCTGCTGCTGCCCGATTTTTGCCATATGAACTTATGGAATTCCATATCCTTCATATTTATCAGAATAGGCTTATTAAGCTCGTTTTCCTCGCTGTTCGCTATATTCACCATATCATTGACTATGCCCTCCAGAGTGGTGAAGTCCTCCTCCTTCATCTTGTCTTCATTTATCAGTATTTCAATAATATTGTCCTCTAGCAGAAGCCTTATATCAAAAACCTCTTTTATATCCTCCAATGTGAATTTAGTAATATATGTGCCTTTACGGGGAAGGACTGTAACAATGCCTTCCTTTTCCAGCTCCTTTAATCCTTCACGCACGGGAGCCCTGCTTATTCCAAGCCTCAGGGCCACCTCCGACTCAAGTACATGCTCTCCTGTTTTATATGATCCCGCCAGTATCATCTCTTTGATATAGTCGACAACTACACTGCATAAGTTATCTCTCTGATAGCTATTTGAACCTATTAACATATCCCACCTCCACAATGAATATATCTTTCATTCCCACCAACTTGCTATAATGTATAATTGTCGGCAATCTACAAATAACTGCTATATAATATTCCTTGTCTGCATAAAAAATCCTTCTGATTTTCGAAATTTTTCAAATCTTCCTGCCATAATAAAAATATACAGCTGGCAAGCGCCAGCCATATTTTCTAATCTTCTATCTTTATCCGGTGATATGTCTTCTTGCCCTTCTTTATAATGAGCTTCCCATCTTTAAGATCGGCAGCGCTTACTGTATGCTCGATACTTTCAACCTTGGCATCCTCAACCAATACTCCACCCTGGGCTACAAGCCTTCTGGCCTCTCCTTTGGAAGGAGCAAGACCGGTCATAACCAGCAGGTCTATGATGTTCATGCCCTTTTCCAGCTGTTCTTTCGGTAATTCAGTGGTAGGTATGGATTCGGAATCACCACCTCCGCCGAATAGAGCTTCTGTTGCCTTTTGGGCTTTAACAGCCTCTTCCTCACCATGTACTATCTTCGTAACCTCAAAGGCTAAAGCCTTCTTAGCCTCATTGATCTTCTCACCCGGCAGGCTGCCCAGCCTTCTTACCTCATCCATCGGCAGGAAGGTAAGCAGTGCCAGACACTTTTCAACATCAGCATCATCTACGTTTCTCCAATATTGATAAAAGTCATATGGGCTGGTCTTTTCAGGGTCAAGCCATACTGCACCTGCCTGGGTCTTTCCCATCTTCTTGCCTTCGCTGGTCGTGAGCAGTGCAAAGGTCATGCCGTATGCCTCTACTCCTTCTGTTCTTCTTATAAGCTCTATGCCTCCCAATATGTTGGACCACTGGTCGTTGCCGCCTAACTGCATCCTGCAGCCGTATCTCCTGTAAAGCTCAAGGAAGTCGTAGCTCTGCATCAGCATATAATTGAACTCCAGGAAGGTAAGTCCTTTTTCCATCCTGGTCCTGTAACAATCTGCTGTCAACATCTTGTTGACAGAGAAGTGTACCCCCACTTCCCTCAGGAAGTTCACATAGTTAAGCTCCAGCAGCCAGTTGGCATTGTCGTCCATTATGGCTTTACCATCATTAAAATCTATCAAGCTCTCGAATTGCTTCTTGAATCTCTCACCATTGTGCATTATGTCTTCACGGCTCAGCATTTTTCTCATATCGGTCTTGTCGGTAGGATCTCCTACCATTGTCGTACCGCCTCCGATAAGCGCTATAGGCCGGTGTCCCGCCCTCTGCATGTGAGCCATAGCCATTACCGTCAGGAAATGTCCTGCCGTAAGGCTGTCGGCAGTTGGGTCATAGCCTATATAAAAAGTGACCTGCTCCTTACCAAGGAGTTCCCTTACCTCTTCCTCATGGGTAACCTGTTCTATGAAGCCTCTTTCCTTCAGGATGTCAAATACATTAATACCATTATTCATGTTATTACCTCCCCATAGGTGAATTTGAATTTAGATGACAAAAAAACCATTCATCCACTAAGGGACGAATGGCTCGCGGTACCACCCTAATTGGCCTTGCAGCAGACTCAGTCTGCAAAACCCTCTCTCAGAATACTTGCATATTCTCTTCCATTTATAACGGAGGAAGCTTCCGGCAAAACCTACTCGTTAGTGCTTTTTAATACAACAAAACTCCAGTCTTCTAAAGTATTAAAAAGCACATCCTTGATTTGGTGCCTCGCCTACTCCAGAAATGATATACGTTACGAGGCACTATCTTTCAGCCTGCAGTTCAGGGGTGTATTTCTTAAGCTTCCGCTGCCGGCTTGCACCATCCGCCGGTTCTCTGAAGTGAAATGCATATGACACACCCCACACAAGCATCCGCAAACTACTTCTCCCCATCATTACTATTGGAATTTTAATTAAATACATTATATAATCCTAGTATTATTGTGTCAACATAAAAATATGCGACGTGTCGCATATTTCAGTTGCGCGCTGCAAGCATTAGGTCGCTTCTATGTGGTCCCGTTTCGCGTTTCGCGTCTTCTGGCAAGGCTTCGGAGCCCTGCATGCAACACTCGTAACGCGTAACGCGCAACTCGAAACCCAATGGTTGATATTCCATATTGCATACTGTACAATTAACTATATAAATAGTTAGAAATACATATACAGGGAGAATCCTATATGAAAAAATCCTTAAAAGCAGATCTCGCTCTGCTTCTTGTTACAATATTCTGGGGTGCAGGCTTTCCTGCCACAAAAATTGCACTTCAGACCATGAAGCCCTATTACCATATAGGCTTCAGATTCGCCATTGCAAGCTTCCTGCTGGCTGCATTATTCCATAAAAAACTTAAAAATCTTAACAAGGACTTGATAAAACCTGCACTGGTGCTTTCATCACTGCTTTTTGCTACTTATGCTTTCCAGACCGTAGGGATACAATATACTACAGCTTCAAAATCCAGCTTTTTCTCCGGCCTTGCCGTACTTATCGTACCCTTGTTCTCCATATTCTATCTCAAGGCAAAGCTTGCGATGAAGACGGTTATAAGTGTGTTCACAGCCACCGTTGGATTGTTTTTGCTGTCATATAACGGTGGTAATTCCGATTTCAATATCGGAGATTTTCTGACGATACTATGTTCTGTATGTTATGCATGGCAGCTTCTATTCACCGGTACCTATGTACAGAAGCACGATGCTACACTGCTTGCCATTGTTCAGCTATTTTTTGTATCTGTATATGGATTGATCTTTGCATTCATACTTGAACCTTTCCCTTTGGGAATATCTGTACCCAGCTTCTGGTCATTGATGTTCTCAGCAGTGCTTTGTACCGCTTTTGCCTTCTGGATGCAGACCACTGCTCAGAAGTTTACCCCTGCATCGCATATAGCTCTTATATTTACAATGGAACCGGTATTCGGAGCACTTACATCCTTCCTGGTACTGGGAGAACACCTTGGCATCAGAGGAATCACCGGAGGCGCGTTCATAGTAGCTGCAATGCTTATTTCAGAATTGCAGTGGACTAAAAAGAGTATTACATCTTCTTAGGCTGGAAGTAGCCTCCCAGGGAAGACCTTACATCCATAGTAGTTATAAATGCTCCGCAGTCACACCCGTCAATTATCTCATGAAGCTTTCCCAGCTGTTTTCTTTCCAATATGATATTCAACATATGGCTCTGCCCATCTTTACCTTCACCTGTAAAAATTGTAACTCCAAAGCCTGCATCTCTCAGACTCTGCACAAGCTCCTCCAGCATTTCCTTAACTATAACCTGTGCGACCAAACGTCCTATAGACAACCTCTCTTCTATCTTGCTTCCAATGATATTACCGGAAGCGTAACCCAGGCAGTACGCTAATATAAGCACCGGCTGATCAATATTTCCTACTACCTTTCCCAGCACTATAAGATAGATCATCACTTCAAAGAAGCCAAGCAGTGAAGCAATTCTCCTCTGCCCTTTTACAAGCAGGATGGTCCTCATGGTGCCAATGGACACATCGGTTATTCTCGCGGTAAATACAAATAGTGCCTGTAAAAAAATTTCCAAAACTTTCTCCCCCTGATTAATTCAGCTTTGATAGTTTAGTATCAATATATTAATTCTACAAAATTTTATTTCTTCCTTCCTTTTTTGCGTTTCTGTAAAAATTGGCAGAATCTGTGTCGATAATTTGCTGTTTTTATTGCCAGAATATAAATAATAGAATGAATGTTTAACTTCAAATTTATATTATGGAGGAAATAGCTATGAAACGGTGTAAGGTTCTTTTTTCAACAGTTGTTATAATGCTGATTTTTACTCTTATATTTGGCGGCTGTACCTATGAGCCTGCAAGAAGGTATATGCAGACCGACCCCAACGATATGGCCGCGCCAAATAATCAAACTTTGCCGAATAACCTTGTAGGCCGGAATGGAGGCAATAATGCAGGTGATAATTTTGCCGACAAGATATCTTCCACCTTCGAAATGGTTGATTTCAGCAACTTAGGCATTACAACCGATAGTCTCACTGTAAGATCAGGTGCAGGAGCAAAATATCCATCCATCGGCACATTGAAATCAGGACAAAAGATAAGGGCTTTGGGGAAGATGGACGGCTGGTATGTAGTAAAGCTGCCGGACAGCGGCAAAATCGGCTGCATACAGGCAGACTATGCAAAGCCTTACGGGACGGGTACCACACCAACTGATGCAAATACAGCAACAGGTACCAGAACCACCGCTCAGGCTCCCGGAACAGGCACCACCACAGGAGGAGGCGCAAGGGCAGGCACAACTGGAGGAGGCGCTGCAGCAACGGGATCGGGTACCATGACCTCTGATGAGTCAAGGATACTCCAACTGGTCAATGCAGAAAGAGCAAAGACCGGGGCAAAGGCTCTTGCTTCCAACAGTGATTGCACAAAGCTCGCAAGGATGAAATCACAGGATATGGTGAACAAGAATTACTTCAGCCATCAGTCTCCCACATACGGCTCTCCTTTTGACATGCTGAAATCCTACAAGGTAAGCTATATGTATGCCGGAGAGAATATAGCAATGAATCAGAACGCTGATGCAGCCTTCAAGGCCTGGATGAATTCCGAAGGACATAAGAAAAATATACTCAATCCCAACTTCACCGAATTAGGAGTTGGGATAGCACCAAAAGGCGATGGAAGCAATATCTATACTCAATTGTTCATAGGAAAGTAAAAAAGGTATTAAAAAAAGCGGCTTGTGTGAAGCCGCTTTTTTGTTTGATGCTTATTTAGTGTGCTTGATTTCACAATCTCTGTTCAGTTCGTTTTCAGATGCCGCTATAACAACTGCACAAGCCGAGTCTCCTGTTATGTTTACAGTGGTTCTCGCCATATCCAGAACTCTGTCTATACCGGCAACCAGTGCCAGACCTTCAAGAGGCAGCCCGACAGTCTGTAATACCATTGTGAGCATAATGAGTCCCGCTCCCGGTACTCCTGCCGTTCCGATGGAAGCGAGTGTAGCAGTCAATACTATAGTGGCCTGTTGAGCCATACTAAGCTCCAAACCGTATACATTAGCTATGAAAAGTGCGCATACTCCCTGGTATAAAGCCGTACCGTCCATATTGATAGTTGCGCCTAACGGCAATACAAAGCTGCTGATGCTTTTGGATACTCCAAAGTTTTCTTCGGTGCATTTCATATTTACCGGAAGGGCAGCAGCGCTGCTGCAGGTTGTGAATGCTATAGCCTGAGCAGGGAATATCCCTTTGAAAAACTTTATAGGACTGACCTTGGCAAATACCGTCAGCGTACCGGAATATACCAGCGCAGCGTGGAGGAAGCATCCTAAATATACGATGACAATTACACTGAGAAGCGGTAACAATACCTTTGGTCCGTTAACTGCAACTACAGGAACGATAAGAGCGAATACAGCATAGGGAGCAAGATTCATTATTCCGCTTGTGATCTTATATGTTGCTTCTGCAAGTGAATCAAAGAAACTAAAGAGCGGTTTGCCCTTATCTCCCAGTACTACTATTCCACCACCCAGTATTAATGCAAATGCGATTATCTGGAGCATATTCCCGTCAGCAAGTGCCTTAATAGGATTTGTCGGAATGATATTCAGCAGTGTATCGACAAATTTCGGTATCTGACTGGCTTCTGCCGGTTTCACATCTGATGGGAGTGCATATCCTGCACCGACGTTGAATATATTAGCAAGTATGAGTCCGAGTATTACTGCAAATGCAGTGGTTAAAAGATAGTATGCCAGTGTTTTTCCGCCGATTCTTCCAAGCTTTCTTACATCCCCCAGGCCACAGGTTCCAACAACAAGGGATGCAAGAACCAATGGGACAATTATCATCTTGATAAGGTTGAGGAAAAGTGTCCCGAAAGGTTTGATCCATGTGTTGGCTACATCAGGTGCACCCTGGAGCAAAATACCTGCAAGTATACCTGCAGCCAGACCAATTAGGATTTTGGTTGATAATTGCATCTTTTTCATTTAAACACCTCCAATATTATTTATACTTAAATTATTATATAAAAATGACTTTCTGTCCATAATATTTTAGTGGATTCCAAGTTATTTTTTTAACTTGCATTTCCGATAATTTCCTCCTATAGTCCGTTGACAATACCAGGATCATGAATAATAATTGTTATATAATATAAAGGTTGGTGGAGGATACATATGAGAATAAGAAACAATCCTAAGGCACTGGAAATAATCAAGCAATATGAAGATATAGTAATATTCAAGCCGCAGGAATGCAAAGGCAGATGGAATGAATACTTCACAAATAGAAGAGGCAGTAAACCGGATGCAGCAATGCATGTAGAGCTGGGTATGGGAAGGGGAAAATTCATATCCACAAAGGGATTGCTCCATAAGAATATCAACTTCATAGGTATCGATCTGAGGCATGAAATAGTTCTCTCAGCCCTGGAGAAGGTGCTTGAAAATGACCTTGCCAATGTGCTGCTGCTCCCTTATAATATATGGAATCTCGAGGATGCCTTTGAAGCCGGAGAGGTAGATACCTTTTACATAAATTTCTGCGACCCATGGCCCAAGGTAAGGCACTCCAAAAGAAGACTGACCCACAGGCTTTTCCTTGAAAAATACAGAAACTTCCTGAAGACTGGAGGAAGGATAGAATTCAAGACCGACAGCCGGGAGCTTTTTGATTTCTCTGTAAATGAATTCAAGGAATCCGGCTTTGAAATCCTTGACCTGACTTATGAACTGCACAGTGGGGATTACCCTGAAAATATTACTACCGAATATGAAGAAAAGTTCATTAAGAAGGGAATCAAAATCAACAGATTGGAAGCACTAAAGTAGGGGCAGGTTTCCACGCCTGCCCGTTAGGTTCCAAGCCTGCCCATTACGTTCCATATTTAACGGAAAAGGGGCGGCACAAAGATCGCCCCCAAGTGCTTATTAACACAACAAATTTCCAGTCTTTCATAGTGTTAATAGCACAACATCGATTCAGTGCCTCGCACGCCCTAGAAGGGATAGACGTTACGAGGCACTAATTATGGCTATTCTACTATAAATGTATAGGTGTACTCCGGATTCAGCTTATGACCTACTTTATCCTTCAGGGTAATTCTTACATTATATTCACCGCTGGAAAGTGCATCCGAAGGAATATAGCTTATCTTCCCGGTTTCAGGTTCAAACTTCGCCTTTACGGCGTTGTCATTGATATACATCCTTATAGAAGCAGGATCTATTCCTATTCCTTTATCAGCTGCAATTACCCCTGTCTCCTGAGGCTGCACCTGAAGCTCCTCAAGGCCTTCAATACCTCTGAGCTTTTCAAGCTCTTCTAAGCTGTCCGGCAGCTCCGATATGATCTCAGGGTCATAATAATCCTTATCCGGCTTATATATTGCCATCACATCATCAAAATATATGCTGCCGATGTTCTTCCTGTCCTGTTCTGTCTCAGCCAAATACAGCTGTTCAAGAGCTATAGGATACTTTTCATCTGCAGGCAGCTCAGCATATACATACTTCCAGCCCTGCCAATCAAGGCCTCCGTTTTCAGTGAAATCAAGTACCTTTCTCTCCCCGGCAGAGTTTGTATAATTACCTCTGAGCCAGTGGCGGCCTGCATCACCATACACCCAGACACCAAGCTCAATGGGTTTGCCGATTATTTTCACAGGTTCCTTGAAGGTTACATAGGCTGCTGATGTCCCTTCAGTGTTTTCAAAGTTGTAATCAAATCTCAAGGATATCTTACCCGACTTCACAGGCTCATCTTTCTGATTATGCCTTACAGCCGCCGTACTTCTTATAGATTTTGCCTCAACATTTTTTAGTGTGCCAAAATCCGCTACAATCAAAGGTGTCCTGCCGTTTTTTGCCCCTACTTCAGCTTTGGCGGTTCCTGCTGCGGCACTTATCTTGCCTGTTCCGTTCTTCTTCCCGGCAGTAAATACACCCTTTGCATCCACTGTTCCTATTCCACCGGTCACAGTCCATTTGACAGCAGACGGACTCATTATGATCTGTGCGCCGTTCTCGTCAAAGGCCTTTACCTGCAGCTGCACCTGTTCGCCCGGATCAAGGTGTACAAAATCATTTGTAACTATAAGTGTGTTCACCTTGTCTACTATCTCAACAGGCATTCTGTTCTTTGCTTCTCCATAGAAAACATCCACATAACTTTTGCCCGCCTTGCTGCCTGATGTATAGGTACCGTCCTTTGCAATCTTTGCTGTCTTTCCATCAGCTCCATACTTCACTTTTGCGGCATCAGGAGTCAGTACATTATAGTATTTGTCCATTACTTGGAAGGTTGGTTTGAAGGTGCTGTTCCTGAATACCTTGACACTGGTATCGGTAAATTTCAGCACTGCCGGCTCCGATAATGGTGCTTCGGATACAAGCTGTAATGAATTTCCTACATATCTTTCCCTTCCGTCAGACGGATTGTTTACCAGTTTTGCCACAGCATCCCCCTGCTTTCTGACAGTCATGGTAGTCGATCCACCGCCATCAAGGTTTATCGCATCCTTTACGCCCTGCGTCAGAAGGAATTCCGTCATTTCATACAGGTTCATGCCGTCGCTGTATCCAGGCTGCCTTCCGTCTACTGTAACCATATAAAGCTTGTTATCTTTAATACCTACTGCGGTTCTTGGATGTCTTTGTCTGGAATCCGTCCTGCTATCCAATTCCGCCGACGGTTTCCCATCTTCAAGAAGCCTGGGTGCGCCTGCCACGGCAAAATCGAGATTTTGTTTATTCAGATTTATGGAAAAGCTTATTTCATCTCCGGCAGTAGCCCCAACAAACTGCTTAAGTACTTTCCCATGAATGGATATAACCACTCCGTCCACTGGTATCTCAGTATTTTTTGTGTTATGTATTATCTTCTCAATTACCCCTGAATAAACCTTATTGGCCTTCAGAGGCAGTTCAACACCTTTTACTACAAAATCAGTTCCTGAAGTTGTATTCAAGGTTGTCTTCCCAAAGGATGGAGTATAAAGCATAGCCTGATCCACCCATCTGAGCCTGTTTACTCCGCTTACCGGAACCTGCACATCCTTATATAGAACAGCACCTTCCATATTCAGCGTATCTATGAAGCATTCCCCGTTATCAGTGATTCCCAGTACAGTTGATGTTTTAACTGCTGTCCTGATTTCACCATTTATTATACTGGTGCCATAGGTAAGACCTTTTATTGTTGTCATGTCAAAGAAGTCACCATTAACAGCACCTATGACTCTTCTATCCTTGTCTGCCTTCTGCTGTGCCTGATAGGATACAGGCTTGTTGATTATACCATCTCCCCATCCGTCGGCTGTCTCTATCTTCAGATACTCCGTATCATATCTGCATTCTACCATATTGACCATAAATTTGCCGTTGGGGGTGAGATAATTCATATTTCTGTAATATGTACCGGGACCTATATTCTGTCCGCTTTCTACCAGCTTGACTGACCCCTTGGCAAAGGTTGCCCCTTTGGCGAAAACTGTTCCCGGAAATACCATGGATGCTATGATCAGTAAAACCAGCACCTTGGTAAAAAGTGTGTTTCTCAGATTCTTTTTTTTCATAATTATTACCTCATTCAATATATTGATTGAAACCCGCTAATATTGATATTTGCGATTTCGTACTGATATTAGTGCTACCCTCCCATACAACCCGTGGAAAACATTTTTCACTCTCAGTTCAAATTCCACGAAATATTTTCCTGATTGTTATAGCTCTCCCTTCAATTTTTTGTTATTTGAACCACTCCATGACTTTTTCCAAATCAATTATTGTAATAGTGTTCTTATCGATATCAATTGAGTGTTCTTTCTTAAAAGCAGTCAATGCCCTTATAACAGTCTCTCTTGTAGTTCCTACTATATTGGCAAGCTCCTGTCTGGATATGTTAAGGTCCAGTTCAATACCCTTAGTGCTCTTTTTGCCGTAATCCTCAGCCAGCTTCAGCAGAGCCTGGGCTGTCCTTCCATATGTATCATAAAGCGCCAGGTTCCTGATCTTCATATGAGCCTCCACCAATCTCCTGTTGAGATACTTTATAAGCTGCAGAGAAAGGTCGGGATTTTCCATAATGACTTTTTCCAGGTCTTCATTCTTTATCATCCCTATTTCTGCATCTTCAAGCACCTCTGCCGTAGCCGGATACACCGTCCTGCTAAACAGTGTCACTTCAGCAAAAATGTGACCTTCATTAAGTATATGAAGTATATGCTCACGGCCGTCCTTCGAAAGCTTCGATATTTTAATAAGCCCTGATTTTATATAGAAGAAGGCCTCTCCCGGTTCTCCCTCCATAATTATTATCCTGCCCTTTCCATATTTCCTGGCTATTGATATGTTATGGATCTTTTCAAGGAACTCATCCTTAAGCTGTGAGAATATACTGATCTGTCTCAGGTAATCGTGTTTTTCCAAGTAAACTCCACCCACTTCCGTGAATCATATATATGTCTATTTTACCAAAGAATGCTTTCACTTTCAGCAAAGTAACCTATATGTAATATTACAGTTTGTTTAAATTGAGTAAATAATACCCTTATATGTCGAATTTTTTCCAACATTACCAATCGTCATCTGATATTTAGACGTAAATAACACACTTAAGTTTCATTGAGTGAAAAAAAAGAGCTGACCTGTATCTTTCAGGTCAGCCCGATACTTTTTACAACTCATCCCCAATATAATTGGTCTCCAGCCACTTTCTGTAGAATTCGCCCATGTCTTTCCCTGCTATTTCAGAGGTAAGCTCTATAAAATCCTTTCCTGATACTGCCTTGAATTTATACCTTTCAAACAATGTCCTCAGCAGCTTGTCGAATTTTTCATCACCCAGCTGATCATTCAGATCCTTGAACATCATTGTACCTTTATTATATATTAGAATATAATAGTCATCATGGGGGAACTGATTGAGGGGGCGGTTGAGAGGTTTATCTTCACCGGCTCCTGACAGCAGGAACATATTGACTCCGAGCTTTATATATCTTTTATATATCCTGTCGAATTCTTCCTGCCCATATACCTGCCTATAATATTCCAGGGTCGAATATTGGGTAAGCGGTTCATCAATCCATGCCTCTCTGTATTCGTCGTTTCCCACTATGCCGTACCACCATTGATGGGCCAGCTCATGTACAACGACAAATTCAAGGGAGCCTTTGGGCTTTCCAAAATAGTACGATGCAAAAAAGTTGCCAAAAGTAACATTTCCATATTCATTGGATTCAATCATCACCAGGTTTGGATATTCCATACCCCCACCGATGTCAGACTGAACAATACTGCAGACAGGATAAGGATATTTCCCGTAGCTTTTATTAAAAATCCTTATTGCTTCGGTACCATACTCCAGCACCTTCTCCGCTTTTCTGCTGCTTGCTGCATAGGATCTGACGATGGTGCCGTTTACCATAGCTTCCTCCACCCTGAACATATCGCTTGATACAAATGCAAAATCTCTTACTGAATAGGCCTTTATCACATGTGTCCGTTTATTCTCCAAAACCTTCAGATTATCCACATAACCGCTGGCGGCAATTACCTGCTCTGCAGGAGCAGTTATTTCAACATCAAAATTACTTGTTTCACTGTAGAAAGCATCGCCTTTTTCATCATAAGGATGTTTATCCCAACTACCGTTTTCATATACCGCTGCAATAGGAAAGAAATTCCCTAAGTTATATGTGTTGTCTCCATAGCCGAATCTATCACCGAAACCCGCCCCCCCCTCCTTAGGGATACTGATTTCATACTCCATGAATATCTGATTCCTTTCCCCAGGTTCAAGGGTCCCCGGGAATGGCACATAAAGAAGTGTGGAGTCCTGTCCTTCTATCCTATACTGTGAATCGTTTCCATTCACTTTTATTCCTTTTATGACTATTGAGCCTCCAAGGTTCTTAAAAGCATTGGGATATATATGAAAATACGCTTCCTCCAAAGGAGTGCTCTCGTTATTAATAAAGCTGACAGTCTGTTGACCCGTGACTTTTTTATATTGTGTGTCAAGCTCCAGCCTCATTGTATAATCGTGAGCATCGGGAAAGGGTGCGATACTGTTTATTTCTATGCTGTCTGGAGGCAAGGGCCTAGGCATCCACAACAGAACATCATAGGTGATATAAACAAGAGCACCAATTACCATAAATCCTATGAAACTGCTGCTCTTCCAGAGCTTAAGCCCACGAAGGAAGCTATCCTTCTGTTCAATACGGTAAAAAAGGTAAAAAACCAACATCGCCAGCACGGCAGTGCATATTACACCGCCCTCAATTCCGAAGGCCCCACCTGTAAGAAGCTCATATCCTTTAAGAGACAGTCTTATTATCCCTTCTCCTTTACCTCCGCTGACAGGTGAAGCGAATACTACGCCCATTGTATAGTTCCATCCAAAATGGAACCCCACTGCCGACCATAGCTTGCCGTCCCTCAGCACCAGGAGGTTCAATACAATTCCTGCCAGAAAAATATTGAACAGTGCAAGAGGTGTAACATTGGGATTAAATATGTGCATAAGGGCAAATATCAAAGAAGTAGTCAGTACTGCCCCTGCTATTGTAAATCTTGTCTTAAGATAGTGATAGATATAGCCTCTTGTCAACAGTTCTTCAGAATATGCTACTGAAGGAAGATACAGCAATATTCCCGCTGTAAGCTTGATTATTATCATACCGGGATCTGTCTCATTAAACCCTCTGACAGCCGCAAGGCCCGATATAAGCAGCAGGATAAATACCAGCATAATAGCAGCTATACCTTCAATACTGCCTCTGAGAAGCTTTTTGTACCAGCCGGTATGGATCCACGAGCCTATATCGGCAAAGCTCCGCTTATCTATTCTCAAATAAAGGAATGTGATAAGCAGCGCTACCAAAAGACTTAATGCCCCAATCAGCAGTTCTGACAGTTCCTGGCTTGCAAGCTGGCCTGAAGAGAAAAAAATAAGAGCCATTATTATCCCCAGGGCAACCATGTATACAACAACAAAACCGAATACTTTAAATATTGGAATGAAATATCTTCTGAACAATATATGCCTCCATATCTGCGTTTTGATATAACGCACCTAACTCCCACAACTATATATATTCAAATTGTATCCAAAATCCAGGACTTTTACTACATAACCCCACAAATACCAAAAGGACTGAAATCAGTCCTTTTGGTATTTATATACTACTTAACATTTCTCAGGATCGATCTCAGCTTTTCTGTCAAGCTTCAAACTTGATTTGTCAACTACCCTTACAACATCTGCAACATTCACACAATGGTCGCTGACCCTTTCAAGATTGGTCAGTATATCCAGGAACAATACTCCCGCATTGATATTGCATTCACCCCTGTTGAGCCTCTTTATGTGACTATCCTTAAATGAATCCCTAAGCTCATCTACTTTTCTTTCATATGTATCCACTTCATTGACATAATTAACGTCCTCCGTATTGAGAGCCAGGAATGCATTATTCATTGCATGGTCAACACTATCAAAGACTTCCCTCAATTCCTCCACTGCATGACCCGAGAAAGAAACTCTGTTATCCAGCTTATACTGGGCTATCTCAGCCAGATTCTCCGCATGGTCGCCCATTCTCTCCACATCATGTATCGTATTGAAAAGCATCCCTACCTTTTTCAGCTGCTCTTCACTTATTGCAGTATTTGAAACTGCCTGGAGGTATTCACCTATCCGTCTTTCCAATTCATTTATGACTTTTTCATTATTGTATATTTCATCTATCAGCTTTTCATTACCTGTTATTATAGCTTCTATGCTCTTTTGTACATTGCATCTTGCTATATCACCCATCCTGATGATTTCCTTCACTATTTGTCCGACTGCTATGATCGGGGTCTCCAGTATCCTCTTATCAAGATATTTTAATGCAAACTTATCATAAACATCTTCACCGGGTATGATCTTATTGACAAAAGCTATCAGCATGGCCGAGAAGGGCAGAAGTATTATTGTATTTGCCACGTTGAAAAAAGTATGTGCGTTTGCTATCTGCCTGGCTGGCTCCACAGCCGTCATTCCTACAAGTGCGGTTACAGGTTTTAGTATGATCAAAAATATTATTGTACCGACGATCTTTATTGTGACATGCAGTACTGCAGCTCTTTTGGCTGTCAGGTTTGTTCCTATGCTGGCTATGAGTGCCGTAGCACATGTACCTATATTATCACCAAACAATATCGGAAGTGCGGCTCCTATCGGAACCAGCCCCTG
>Ga0196971_1000086_pt1 | contig 87606 bp, 113 predicted proteins | sample S1v_1013CmetaG_FD_148660 | JGI IMG/M metagenome (GOLD analysis project Ga0196971, IMG submission 148660) | Soil microbial communities from Anza Borrego desert, Southern California, United States - S1+v_10-13C | ecosystem: Environmental > Terrestrial > Soil > Desert | place: USA: California...
CCCGTGAAGCCGAAGATCGCCTGATGCGGGTCGCCGACCGCGACCAGACGGCCGCCGGGCTTGAGCATCTTCTTGGCGAGGGCGCGACGGGTCGGGTTCGTGTCCTGCGCCTCGTCGATCAGCACCCAGTCGTTTTGCAGCATCCGCAGATCGCGTTGCAGCGGCAGGTAGACCATATCGTCGTAGTCGATGATCTCAAGGTTCAGGTTCGAGCGGTTCAGCGCGACCTTCGACATGGCGATCACCTGATCCATCCGGGCGTTCTCCGGCAGGTTCTCGTCGAGACCGAAGTGCGAGATCATTTCGAGCCACGCGGCGTCGGTGATCTGCGCCAGCGGAACGCCCATGGCACCGAAGCCGCGTTGCTTCGCCATCGACACGATGCCGACGACAGCGCCAGCCAGTTCACGCAGGTCTTCACGCTCGGAGATGATGTCGTTGACGATCTCGGCGACCTTCGTGGCATCGACGCGCAGGGCGTGACGCTGACCGTAGGTGAAGCGAAGCTGCTTGTAACCCGCCGAGTGGAAGGTCGAAGCGAAGACGCCCTTGCGGCCCGCCACGCGCTCCTTGAGTTCCTTCGCCATCTTCGAGTTGTAGGCACCGAGGAAGACGTAGCCGGACATCAGGTCCAGCGCCTTGACGATGGTCGTGGTCTTGCCAGCGCCAGCGACGGCTTCGACGAGCGCGTTGCCCTCGCCGCCCGACACCCAGTCGAAGAAGCCATTTTGTTGCGGGGAAGGAATGAAGGTCATGTGAGCGGGTCTCCCTGTGCCGGTTGACAACGAATGTGATGACCCTCTCTACGCACTCCCCATCACGCAGTCAACAACTAAAATAGCTCGTCGGGATCGTCCATGCCGAGTGCGATAGCGAACCCGCGAAGAACACCGCGAGCCTCGGACTCCTTTTCGCGCATCTGCATCTCGTTACGCTGTCCGGGCAGGAACGCAGCCCGCAACAGCAAGGCCAGTTCTGGCTCATTGGCGTAGGCATACCAGAAGATGATCTCCGACCGCATATTGGTCGGGCTAGTGCCCGTCGTCCGCATCACGGGCTCAAGCGTGATCGACGTAACGCGCGACAACAGCTTCTCCGGGGACACGGCGGGCGTCCGGTAGAAGGGCTCGATCTTCTCGGGCACATGAAAGCTGATCGTCCGGCCCATGAACTCGCCCATGCGGTTTTCACGGGGATCAGGCGACAGCCAAGACGGGATGTTGAGGATAGTGAGCGGTTCGTGAAGCTCGCGGTCCATGACGACAACGCGCATGTGAAACAGTCCTAGAGAATGGCGAAAGGGTCGTCCTCTGCCGGGGTTTCAGCGAGGCAAGCGAACGGGTCGGTCTCGGGCTCCTTGGCCGGTGCAGAACCCTCCGGCCGCCCCAGCGCATCCCACAGCAGGAAGGCGGCCTTGCGATCCCAGCTAGAGTCGCGCAGGCCCCGGATGCCACAGGAGTAGACCTTCTCGTCCGGCACACCGTCGAGCATCGCCGGGAAGTCATTGGCGAAGAACTTCTCGAACGGCGTCATTGAATGTCGAACTCATCATCGGCCACGGGGGCAGCCATATCGCGCGGTTCCCACCAGCCCCCGATACGCGGGCGCAGCGGATCGTCCGGTTTGACATCGACGATCAGACCGTCCCCGTCGATCATGTAGGTCGGCAGCGAGTAGGTCGTCGAGTAGCTGGGATCAGCGCGCATTTGCAGATAATCGTAGAACGCATCCATGGCGTCCTGAAAGCGCGTGATCTGTAGGATGCGCGCATACTCGCGCAGTTCGTCGTCGTCGTGCCAGTTCCGCAGCCTGTCGAACGGGATCATGTCGAAGCACGACGCCATGGACCACGCCTGATACGTCGAACTCAACACGCGCTCATACCAGTAGACGCCCATGGGCAGCAGCGTCCCCAGCCCATCATAGAACCCGGCCCTGATCACCGTCACGAAGCCCGGTTCTTCATTCAGGGCAGCGCCCGGCTTGAAGTGACGCAGGAAGCGCACGACGGATGGGATCAGATACAGGTCATAGCGGCGGGGGTCAGACATCGGATCATAGGTCGGCAGGATAGGATCGCCCCAAGGGGTGACGCCAAATCCGTAGTTCATGCCGTCCGGCCCCTCTCGTTACATCAGGCCCGCGAACGGGTCGGCCTTGGGCTTCTGGATGACTTCGCCCCACTCGTCCACTTCGGGCTCGCCCTCGGCGGCCGGAGCGGGCTCCGCAGGGGCACTCTCGGGCTCGGCCGCGCCCATGTCCAGATCGGCGAAGGGATCGGCCTCCGGCGCACTCTCGACGGCGCTGGCGGTCGGCTCGCTGCCCATGTCCAGATCGGCGAACGGATCGGGCTCGGCGGCCGTCAGGTCCAGATCGCCGGACAGGTCGATGTCGGCCGCCGGGGGCTCGGTGTGAGCCGCGTCCGTCAGGTCCGGGGCCGCGCCGGTCGTGGCAGGCTTGGCCGCCGCCCGGCTCCGGGTGCTCGGCACCGTCGCCTTGGGAGTGCCGCTGCCGCCCTTGGGCAGCGTGTCGTTCTCCACGTCCTGCCTGAACATGGCGTAGCCGTCCGCCCGCCTGAACGCCCAGCGCACGATGCCTTCGACCGGGAACGGACAGTAGATGAACGGCCCGTAGCGGTTGTCGCGGCCCAGCGGGAACTCGCTGCCCTCGACGCCCAGTGGCGTCTCCATCTGGTGCGGATAGTTGCCGTCGCCAGTGTGCGCCTTCCACCAGAGTTCGTTCTGCTGCTGGATGCGCTTCTTGTAGTCCTCCCACGGCTCCGTGTTGCCGAAGGAGTGCCAGTTCGGCGGTTCGGCTCCGTAGAGAAGATACGGGTTCTTGGTAGTCGGAGTGACCATATCAGCCTCGCGGAAGGGGCGGGAGGAAGGACAGCAGGACGACGAACATGACCAGCGCAGCGATGGCGCTGCCGAAGGCCATGGCGATCATCCACAGCGGGTTGACGGAGCGGATCGCCAGATGCTCGACTTCACCAACGATCTGATGGTCCACGTTCGATCCAGCGGGATAGCTGTAGGAGCGCGTCGGCACCTTGCCCATCCCCTTGTTGATGAAGTCCGCGAACCACGCCTCGATCTCGGCCGTATCCTGCGGATCGTAGTCGCTGTCGATCATCGCCGTCAGCGTCATGGGGCGACCGTCGTAGCGCAGATGGTCCTTGTTGCGGATAACAAGCGCGCCGCCCGTGAAGTGCGTCATGCTGTCCTCGGGGCCGATCTCACGATGCGGGTCAGCGAAGCCGTGCCGGTCGATCCGTTGCCGCGTCGAACGCAGCACAGCTTCACGGGCTACCAGAGCGGCGTCGTCGCGTTGCACCATGCCGTCGTAGTCGTATTGGCCCAGCCGCTTGTCGATCCAGTCCACCATCGGCAGCGCATCGTCCTCGGCCTTGGCCGCAGCCGACGCCGCCGCGATGTTTTCCGGCGTGGCCGGAACGGGGATTTCGAGCGCGCCGATGATCTTGTCCAGCACGTTCAACTGGTGCTGCCAGTAGTCGTGATCGTCCTGCGTCTGCGCCTCGTCTCGCGCAATCGCCAGCGCCCGTCGCCAGTCGTTCTCGTGCGAGATGATGTCGGCGATGGCGTCCGACCGGCTGTATTGATCCAGACCGACGCCGACGATGCTCTCGCGTTGCAGCCGGTCGTGAACGTCACCCAGCGTGGTCTCCGGCGGCAGGTGCCGCGCCAGACCTTCCTCGCGCAGTTCCTCCATTTCGAGCGCCACGCTGATGCGCTCGACGCCGCGCGCAATGCCCGGATGCCGGACGCCGCCAGTCCCCAAATGGTCGGCCAAGGAGTGCCGCTTGAACTGCCCGGCCGCCGACATGCGGCTCACCAGTTCACGCGAGTAGAAGGTTTCGCGCGATCCCTGCCGCTGATCCCGGATCAGTTCGAGATCGGCCCGAACGATTTCCTCCGGCGTGAAGTGCTCGCGGATCGCCTCGGCGATCTTCTGCGGCTCCACGTTGCCCAGCGCCGGGCTGGTCTTGTTATGGAAGTCACGCGCCAGTTGCAGCGTGATCCGGGCGACCTGATCGCCGTCCTTGGCGCGCTCGGCGAGGATGCCTTCGACCTGATCGTCATAGCGCGGCAGCAGAGGCAGATCGGCCTCCGAAACCATGTCGTTCGACGGGTCGCCGGGACCGCCGTCAACCGGGGGCTCGTGTTCTTGCTGCGCCATGTCGGTGCTCTCCTGTGCGTCGCGCGTGTTCCGCATCTTGCGGTAGAGCGACCATGCGATGTTGCGGTTGGTTTCGTCGCGCTCGTAGATCAGTTCGAGCCACGACGGCTCGATCAGCTTTTCGGCGGCGAGCCACGCCCAGCCCTTCGGCGAGAACATCACCTGCGGAACCGACGTGGACAGTTTGAAGACGTAGCCCCAGTCGATCAGATTGCGGATCGCCGGGCCGACCGTCGTGGAGTTCAGGACCGTATCGCTCGTGTCGAACAGATGCCGCGTCTTCATCCCCGACGCATGACAGCGCCAGCGGCTCGGCTCCTTACCGACCGGGCGCGAACGCATCCGCACCTTGATCTCGGAACGCGCCAGCAGCGCCTCCATGGCGGCGCGACGAACTGGCGTCCACCAGCCCGGCATGTTGCTGGTGCCGTCGATATGAGTTTGGCGGTGTTCTTGAGTTGAGGCGCGGGTCACAGGATGTCCCATTGATGTTGCGTGAAGTCAGCGTGAAGGGCCACGATACACGCGGCGATCTTTTCCTGCAAGCCACCTTCGGGCTTGCCCGGTTCTACGATCCCGAGGATCGGCCGACCGGGGAGCGCGGGGTGCTCCACCCGGACGACGGCTGGCCCCCGGCCGAAGTCGAACTCGCGCACCGCGCAAGCCGCCACAAAGGCCGGGGGCACCGCCGTCATCAGGCGCTCTTGCGCGCCTTGGACGGCCGCGCCGACGACTCGGCGATGCTGCGGGCGCTGGTCTCGCCGTTCGGGTTGTCGGCGGCCCAGTCCGGCCGCGTCAGGGTGCCCGCGAGGAACTTGGCGGCCCAGCCGCCGGGACGGCGCTGCGCGGCGCGACGCATCGTGTCGAGTTCCGACGCCGACCGGCTACGATCCGGGTTGTGCAGCGTCCGGTAGTGGTCGATGTTCTCGTTCCAGCTTCGACGTGCGATGGCGGCGGCGTTGATGCCGCGCTCACGATGCTGCCGCAGTCCGAAGGTGCTGCGCTTTTTACGTCCGGCCATGTGGTCTCCTTTTCTACTCGGTTTCGTAATCGCTTCGGCGGATCAGCCACTCATCGTCGCCTGCGCCTTTGACAGCGTGGAAGTATCCCGGATTGGACTTCGTGTCCATAGTCGCGTTGCCGATCAGCGCAAAAACTACGTCGCGCGGTTCGACAGCTTTGACTTCCCTTCCCCCGATCATGGTGATGACGGCGTTGTAGGGTGGTATCGCTCCGCCCTCTCGGTGCCGGGGAGAACTGACGCCGAGCACATTGGCGGGATTTACCTGCACCGTGTGCAGCCTGCCCTCCGCCGTCTGGACATGGACCATCGTCATTGCGGCACCGACAAGGGCCAGTCGCGGGCGACGGTGAAAGCGCGCATCGGGATCAGACGACGCCACGGCTGATCCGTCAGGACAGCGACGAGTTCTTCCCAGCGCAGGCCCTCGGACGCCGCCACCTGTTCGAGCGTCCGGCCGCCGTGGTTGACCTTGCACCGCTCACGCTGCGCCGGGGTCGGCTTGAACGTGAACTGCCGCCAGCCGTCACCCAGCAGGGCGTGATAGTCGATCTCGTGGATCGGCATGACCACCCAGCCCTCAAGGCCCTGCGCGATCTCGGCCGCCTGCTTGTGATCGACGCGCGCATACTCCGGCGACGGCTGATGCGGAGCCCGCACCAGATCGCCCGTGGCCGGATCGTGCCAGTAGTGGATCAGCATGGTCAGTCTTCCTTGTCTGCGAAACGCAGGAGTTGCAGTTTTAACCGCTCCATCAACCAGATGACGGTGCCGCCGTCTGCGATAGAGGATGCGAAGTATTCTTCCTCGTCTTCATCGTATCCCATGATGACGACGTTCTTGAGCTTGCCGCTCTCGATGGCTTCCCTCAAGACCAGCACTGGATCGGTGTCCAGACGGGTCACTCCCGGAAAGCGAACAAGCTCTCCCGCCATCAGACTTCGCCCGGCCCGACGACGTAGGGAATGCGGATCACCGGGTGCTTCACACAGTTGATCCCGATGCGAATGCTGCCGCCTGCGTTCAGGAGCGCGAGTTCTTCCGGCGTCGGCTTGTATTGACTGACCATGAACACGAGCCCGCTATACTCGTCTTCTTCGTCGCGCGTCGGAAGGACGCCGATAGCGCCCCGCTCATTGGCGTTCCAGCCATCGGGCTCTCCGTGGCTCCGGTTCGCGCCGGGGATGCGTTCAACGTCCATTGTCTTCTTCCTCTCCGCACCAGTCGCACTCGGCGCTGTTGCACAGTCCCATCTCGTGAAGTTCGGCCGGGCCGATGTCTTCCCCGTCTACATCGACGTAGCTGCCGCTCGCCGGGTCGATGAAGACTTCCGGGTCGTCGGTCGGCGTCAGGCCCGTTTTGGGCGTCAGGCTGACGCTACTGGTCATCGTTCTCCCCGCCCGCGTTCGTGTCGCTGAACGGCTGATCGCCGACGCCCGCGAACTCGGGAAGCTCCTGATTGGAGTAATCGGCGACGATCCATTCCGGCGTGTCGTCGATCCAGTGGATTTCGATGTCGAGCCCGGCGATGTTCTCCTGCGTCAGGCTGTCGCTCTCCGGGTCGATATACAGAGTGCCGTCGTCATTGATCTTGTTGACGGTGATCTGACCGCCCGCCACGTCCACGGCGACCGGCATAGCCTGCATGTCGGGACGACGCGGGTCTTTCAGCGGCTCGCCGGTCGTCTTGTCGATGACGACGAGATACTGGGTGATGGCCTGATCGTTCTTGTCAACGTCAGCTTTGAGGATGCCGCTCGGGATCGTCATGGCGCTCTTTCCTTGGCCGACCACGCGGCCTCTTGGGTGGAGGGACAGCATCGGTTGGCAGCGTTGCTTTCCGATACACTCGTTTGCCAGTCCTCGCATCTTGACGACGGGCGATCATCATACCGCGCCACGGGTCCACCGTGCTCGGTTCAACCTTCTGCCATGGCCCCCAGCTTGAGATCAGTCGCTCCCGCCCCTGAATGAACATGGTGCGGAACTCTGATCTCTGCCGAAACCACCATTCACCCGTATCCGGGTGCTCGGTGACTTGCCGCTCCGGCGTGACGCCGAAACGGGTTCGCCAGACAGGAAAGGCTTCGACCCTACGCATCCTTGAACGGGTCCGTGAAGGCGACGAGTTCTTGCAGTTCCAGCTTGTCGCCGATCTGACGCAGGCTGACAGGCTTGGCGCGACAGGCGCGAGCGAAGGCGCTGCCGATCAGCGCCGTCTCCTTCGTGAAGCTCGGGCGGCCCTTGTGATCCGGGTGATGCCAGATCAACCCGGCGACCGTCAGGACTTCTATCACCGCGTCCAGATCGGCCTCGCAGTTGAACGCCACAGGCCACACCCAGCGCCGCCGGTCGCCCTTGAAGCTGTATTGCAGAAACCACAGCTTCATGCGGCGCTTCTCGATGTCTGCGAGCAAATCCTTGTCAGACTTGGACAGCATCAGCTTCCCTCGTCAGCAGGAGCGACACCGGAATGACTTCCCAGTCGTCGGCGCTACGTCCGGCCACGGGGTCGCTTCGCAGGCCGGACACTTCCGGGCCGTCAAGGCTGTCGAAGCCCTGCCCGGACCATTCGACCCGGACGTAGCCCTTCACCCACCAGCGCAGGGCGTCTCCGGCCGCCTTGGGAGTGGCGAACAGGCGCGGGGTGCCGTTGTGGGTGTCGGGCTTGTCCGGGTTGACGTAGGTGCCCCCGGCGCGGCCCTTGAACCCCGGCATCAGCTTCCCGTCGCGCTTGCGCCGAAGGGCGTAGAAGCTCTGGCCCAGTTTCAGATCAGCCATTGTAACCCCATTGGAATGACGCGATCACCGCCAGCATGATCAGGACGACGCCGCCGAGCCCGACGATGCCCGACAGTATCCAGCTACAGATCGTTTGATCCCACTGAACTTCACCCGCCACTTCGTTCCACCGTTGACCTTGGCGGAACACCGCCCGCGCCAGACCGCAGCACAGGACGCCGGGGATCAGGAAGCCGAGAACCTGCCACATGTCAGTCTTCCAGCGGTTCCAGACAGAGCGGATAGCCGAAGTCCGCCGCCTCGTCTATGATGACGACGATCCTGAACGCGCTACCCGTCGTGGACAGCCCCGGCATGTGGTTCTGGTTCGCCCGCAGGATCGCTTCGCGGCGTTCCTCGTTGCTGAACACGACATCCGGGTTCGGACGTTCGGCGTGACCGAAGATGTTTGGCATGACGCCGCGTTCGGACGTATAGAACTTCCCGCTGCGCTTGAAGATGTAGAAGGTCGCGTTCTTTGCCGGGATCGGGACTGCGCCCTTGGCCGGTTCCAGATCGGTCAGGTTCTCAAGGTCCATCAGTTCATCCCTCCGGTGTAGTGTTCACCGCTGCCGCCGCATTCCTGGCAGCGTGATCCGTCCTTCGCGCGGCCGGTGCTTTCGCATTCGGTGCAGGGCGTCGAGACGACGATCTTGACCGGCTCGTATTCCATGCCCAGCAGGCGGCAGGCTTCCTTGCTCAAGGAGCCGTCAGGATCGCCGGGGTAGATGCCCGCCATCTGGTAGAGGAACAGCCCCTCGCGGACCCGCATCAGCAGCTTGCCAAGGTGGTTCTCACCGTGGCCGCCGCAGACGCCCCAGTAGCAGTCGCCCCATGTGTTGCCTTCGATCAGTTCGACCGGCGGATTGACCGTCGCCAACAGCTTGTCGCGCAGATCGGTGTTCAGCAGGAACTTCGACCGCAGGACAGCGAGCATGATGTCGAGCTTCCGGTCGTGGAAGTCCGGCGACCAAAGGTGCTTGAACGCCTTGGCATGTTTCTTGGTCTCGCCCGGCGTCGGGAGCACCCTGATCTTCTCGCGGTGCGGGCTGCCGTCCGGGAACTTCGCGGCCTGATAGGCGTGTTCGCTCGTCGGATAGACGACGCCTTCGTAAACACAGGTTGCGTAGTAGAAGTTGGACAGGTAGCGGTTCGGCCCGTCGAATGAAGTGATCGCCACCATCACCGTTCCTCGTGATGCTCGTGCAGGTCCAGTGGACAGTGCCGCCCGGACAGCGCCGGTTCACCGTCACGAAGCTGCGGGCACTCCGCCCAGTTGCACTCCCCGTCGCTCGCGCCGTGGCACATGGTGCCCTTCGGGAAGTTGGCGACGGCCGCCTGCATCCCGGCGTGACCGTCGTGCCAAATCTGGTGCTCGTGAGAGCCCGGCGGATGCGGGTTGGCCTCGGGGCTGTCGCCACGCAGGAAGGCGTGACGACCGGCGCGCAGCAGGGCCTTGTTCGGCGTGTCGCCGGGGATCGCCACCAGCGTCTTAAGCGCCTCCGGGTCCAGCCTCGGCATCTTGATCTCGTAGCGGACTTCCGGCTGCACCACTTCCAGCGTCAACTCGCTGCCACAGGTGACGCACTCTGCCTTGACGACCGGACGCGCGCCATTGCCTTCGCTCGCGCCTGTGAACAGGGCGAACGCCGACGCCCGACACTTCGGGCACCACAGCGGGTCGGACGGGTTATGACGCAGCCGGATCATCAGCCCTCGCTCTCGTCGGCGGGGCGCGTCCATTGCTCGACTTCGGTCATCTCGAAGGAGCCGTAGGATCGCACCATGCGGTTGCCCTTAAGCTCCTTGATCTTCTTGTCGCGCTCGGACTTCGTGGAGAACCCTTCCCGGCGTTCCTCCCCGTCGAAGTCGTAGATCAAAACGTAGCGTTCCATGGCCGTCTCTCTTGCCAGCGTCATCGCCCGCTGGCTTGGCGTCTCACTGATACGGGTCGTTCGGTTCTTCGCGCCGACAGACCGCGCACCGGGTGTCCAGCTTGTTCGGCGTGAACCCCTCGGGACAGGTGCAGTAGCGTTTCGCATACCGCGTGAACTGGTCTTCCCGGAAGAACCAGATGTAGATGCAGGCCGCGAGGAAGATCAGGACGCCGATCACCAGCGCCCATTCCTTGCCGGGTTCAACCGACATTGACGCCTCCGAACAGATACAGGGCGGCGACGATCACCGCCGACAGGATGATGACGTGCAGCGCGTCGCGGGCGGCGCGCTTGGCGTCGTGACCGCGATAGCCGTAGTTCGTGCTGAACGACATGAAGCCGAGCAGCAGCGGCAGGATCACGAGCAGCCAGCGCGGATCGCGGATGGCGAGCGCCGCCAGCGCACCGAAGACCGCCATGCCCGCGATGGGCGCGACGCGGTTGATCAGGAAACTACTGGTCATCGGACACCGCCTTTCGGATGCGCGCGATCCAGCGGCCAAGGCGTTCGCGGATGCGCTGTTTCACGGGCTTGTAGATGGTCTGGACGATCTCGCCCGGCGTCAGGGCCTTCGGCCGCTGCGCGGTGTAGGGCACGTCCGCCAGCAGCACCGTGGGTTCGCCCTTGATCGGATCGCTGCCGAGAAGCTGCGTCGGCACTTCGACGAGGGCCAGCGCGTGATGGATGGCGGCCGTCACCGTCGTCTTGCCGGAGCCATGCGGACCCTCCACGAACACCGTCACCGGGCCGGGCACCGCCTTGACCGCCACGAACAGGTCGATCAGGTCGGCGGCTTGGCCGAGTATCTGCGGACTGGCTTGGAAGTCGCGGTCGAACTTCTTCCGCAGAGACGGATCACCAAGGTTGCCGAACTCGCCACTGTTTTGCAGCGAGTAGCGGACGGCGTTCCATTCCTTCTCGGTGAGCCGGACGTGCGCGGTGTCGTGTTTGAGGGCTGCCATGCCGTGCTTTGATCTCCTGCGTGAACGGGCTGCGTCGCCCTGACCGTGAGACCTAAGCCCTACGCCCAGCCCTTAGACCTGTCAAGCACCAGAAATCGGGCAAGCCCGGATACACGAAACCCCCGATCCGAAGACCGGGGGCTCGTTGGCGGAGCCTTGGTTGTTGGACCGGCGGCTCGCCGGGGAGATGTCGGGTCGTGGACGCTCCCCAGCGCCACGGCATCACGCCCGACTCATGCCCTTCGCCCTGTCGCTATCAGGCTCGGGTAATCCAAGGCCCGGAGGGGAGGCCGCGTAAGAGGCCAGCCGGACCAGCGACGGATCAGGCGGCGACCCTAGTCCGGCTCCGGCGAGCCTGTCAAGCGGGCCTGTTCTCGGGCCACATAGTCGGGGTCTGCGGGCCGGGGCCACCCCTGCTGCTGGGCCAGCAGCATCTTGGCGTCACGCTTCCGCTTGCGTTCCAGCTTGGCCTCGATCTTCGCCTGTCGCCGGGCTCGCTTCTCGGCCGCGTAGACCGGGTTGGCGTTCCGCTCCTGCCGCAGGCGCGTGTAGATCGGGATGGCGAGCGGAAGGATGCGCGCCTGTATGGCGAGTTCCTTCTTCGTCGGCATCCGGTTCCCCTTGCCGCCGTTACATGGACTGCAAGCTGCCAGCCCGTTTTTGATGCTGTTGCGACCGCCCTTCGACTTCGGGATGACGTGATCGAACGTAGGCCAGACGGCAGGTGCATCGACTTCGATGTCCTCCGTCGTGAACTTGGCCGGGCAGTAGGCGCAAACCCCGCCTTGGGCTTCGACGAGCGCGAGAACGCGCATCGTCAAGGCTTGTGTGCTCTTTCTGCCCACTAGGACGCTCTACGAATGAACCCGACGAACCGGCCGCCGATATAGACGCCGTGCTGCCACGCGCGTCGATAGTCCTGCGCCGAATAGAACGGCCCCATGCGGTAGCTCCACATGTAGACGCCCCGCTCGAAGTTGTAGCCGATGCCGAGCGGCTTGGACACCCATCGCCACTCGGCACCCTCCGGCGGGTCCATGCGCTGCGGCAGGGCCGCCAGAGCCCGCGCCCGGAGGCGCAGGACCGGGGCGACCGCCCGGCGGCGCTGGGCTGCCCACCAGACGATGAGAGCCAGCCGCCGGGCCTGCCAGATCGACCGATCAGCCAATGATCTGCCCCCACTCGTCGGTGACGGGCTCGCTGGACGGCGCAGCCTCGGCCAAGGGAGCCGACGCCGGGGCTGCCAGTTCTTCCTCGCTGAACCCGGCTTCGCGGGCGACCCGGAACATCACGTCGCGGTTGAAGTTGGACAGCGTGGCGTCGTTCAGGGCCTCCCGGATGTCCGACAGCAGCGCCTCGCGCTTCGTCTGGCGCTCCTTCATCATCCGCTCGCGTTCGGCGGCGCGCTCGGCCGCTTCCCGCTCCGCCTGTTCGGCGCGCAGGCGTCGGTCTTCGAGCCACAGACGGTCTTCTTCGAGGATCGCCGGGCGGGTCTTGAGGCGGCCTTGCTCGGACAGCGTGGGGAACAGCATCAGGGCTTCTTCCTTCGACCCGAAGTTCTTGGCGTCGTGCATGAACATCTTGTCGCTGCTGTCACTGATGCGCTTCTCGTAGCTCATCACCGCTCCGCTCACGCGCGGATTGCGCGGCTCGGCATCGCTGGCGCGCGTCTCGCGTTCCCAGCCGTGGATTTCCCACAGTTGCCCCCAGCCGTTGTCGATGCAGATGAAACCGACGACCCGATCTTCTTCCTCGTCCGCCAGAATGCCGGTGTCGATCACCGGGTAGACGGACTTGTAGCCGTAGCGACGGACACCGTAGGGGTTGTTCTCATCGGACGCATCCACGCGCTCGCCGAGCGTAAAGCCGATGGGTTCCGCCTTGAGCTTGGCGGCCAGCATCTTCGACTGGCACTTCGAGCACGGCCGAAACGCCTTCTCGTAGTCCGTCATTCCATAGGGCAGCGTGTAGGTGCCGAAGCTCGACTTGAACCCCCGGCCGGTCTCGCCGCACCACGCGGTGAAGTTCACGCGCTCCGGGCCGGTCGTGCCGTCGCCGTTCTGCGACAGTTCCCCGGTGTCCTCGCGGCTCTTGACGATATGATCGCGGCGTCCAGATGAGCGGGCCATATTGCAGCCTCCTATGATGACGTGGCGTTATTGCAGCCACCGAAAAAGGGTGCCGCCGAAGCGACACCCCTCTCTAGGACAGTTTGATGCGGACTGTCAAGCGCGGCGAAACTTGAAGCTCGCGTCGTAGGTTTCGTTGTAGGCGGGCTTGTCGTATTCGACCTTCCAGCCTGCGTCACGGTAGGCTTCTTCGACGTTCAGCCAGCCGTTGTCGAAGATTTCCTGCCGAACCATACCGCCCGCTTCCAGCTTCGCCAGCACGTCCTTTTGCAGGATGGTGGCGCTGCCGTTCGTGAACTTGAGCGCCAGCAGTTCGTTGAAGGCGTCGAACACCGCCTCCGGGATATGCTGGCGCTTCGCGGCTGCGATGTCGTCGGGGGATAGCGGACCCGCCATCAGTCGTCTCCTTCCACGCTCTGTTGAACTTCGAGGACAGTGGCGAAGGTCTCGCCCCTGATCTTGCTGCCGAAGGGTTTGTAGCAGAAGCCGCCCTTGGCCGGGATGATCTCGCCCGTCTTCTTGCCGTCGATCTTGACCACGATCCTGTCGGCCCCGCGCTGAACCGGGCGCGGCGACTGATAGTATTCGATGGTGGCCCCGCCGACGATCCGGCAGCGCCGGATCAGCTTCGCGTTGTTGGCTTAGGCCCCCTCCATGGAACGGATGTTCAGGTCGGCGGCGGTCAGTTCCAGCACCTTCGGACCCTGATAGTTGACATCGCTGATGTCGCGGATCGTGCCCGACCAGTTGGCCTTGATTTCCTCGTAGATCGCGCGGTTGGCCTCGGACATCGAGCCGTCCATCACGTCTTCCTCGGGCGTCGGCACTTCGCTGTGCCAGAGGACCACGCCGCCGATCTGGCGCGCGAAGACGCGCTCGCCCGCCGAGTTGATGCCGTGGATGATGCTGCGCGAGCGCACCGGGCGGAACAGCGGGGCCGCCTCGTCGATGACCATGCGGCCGGTGTCCTCGTCGAACAGGCTGTGATCGCCGTCGCGCAGACCAGACTTGAAGCAGTCGAAGGCGAACTGACCCGCATCGTCGTTCGAGAAGGTGGCGACGCTGTTGCCGACGCCCGCCTGATAGCCGGGGGTGCATTCATACATCGGGGCGTCGGTGATCTTGACAGCGCCACCGAGGGCCTTGTGAGCGAACAGTTTCATAGGTGCGGGTCTCCCTGTGCGGTTGATAACGTCCTACCTATGGACTGCGTGATTAGGACTGTCAATGCCCCTGCGCGATTTTCTGCGTTTCTTCCAGATGCTCGATGACTTCGTTCGCCTGCGCTTTGGACAGCGAACTGATCCAGTCCCACACCTTCATCTCCCAGTCGGCGGGTCCGAGATGCGGGATGTCGCGGTCGTCTTCGCGCAGCTTCCAGCAGTTCCATGTCGAATAGGACAGCGCCTTGAGGATCGCCCATATCTTCGACCGCTGCTGATCGGTAACGGGCGTCTCATCCGCAGGCGGCGGCTCCGGCAATGCGACCAGATAGGTCAGCGCATCCTTGGCTTCGACGAAGGTCAGTTGCGCGATCCAGTCAGCAACCGGCACCTTGTCGCGCCAGTCCAGATGCGGGATCGGATACAGGCTGCGGTCCACGTCTCCGCAGACGGCCGGGTTCCCGGCGCGCAGGCGCATCAGCGAGGCGATGTAGTCCTTCTGGCCCTGCGAGGCGAACTTCACTTCCGTCATCGTGATCCCGGCCCTAGTCCTATGGCGCACCTGCGGCCATGCTCGATGATCTGGTCCAAGATCGTCGGCTCCCTTTGGCCGATGACCGTGATCTCCACCTTGTCGCCGACTTGGATGCCAACGTGCCCGCCGCGCGCTGCGCGCTCCGGCGAAACATGCACCTTGATCTTCGCTTCGCCCGATCCCGAGCAATCAAGGCAGATCGCCACGCCGTTCTTGACGCCCTTCGGCATCGGGTCGCGTGGGATGTATCCCAGCCCCTTGCATGGCTCGCACTTCATTTGATGTCCTTGTCACTGTCCGGCGCATAGCCGTAACGCAGGTGCCCGTGCCGGTCGTCACAGACGACGATCACTTCGCAGCGCAGTTCTTCCATCGTCTGTTTCAGGTTGTTGATGGCGTGTCTGGACAGCGTGATCGAGCAGTCATAGCGACCGCTGCCATACATGGCATCGGCGACCCGGCGGGCTATGAACTCCGGGCAGCCGAAGCCGACGACCGCACCGCCGATCATGTCGGCTTCCTGACGATCCGGCCAAGGGTGGTCATCGACCGGAGTGCGATCCACATAGCGGGGCGACAGGGTGCCAGTGTAGCGGATGCTGATGGCGATGCCCCAGTCCGTCGATGACGGCTTGCGGCCGTAAGGCGCGGGCAGCGCCGCCATGATCGGTGTGTAGCCGAGCAGCATCCGCATCAGGATCATCAGTTCGATCTTGGCGTAGTCGCCGAAGATCAGCACGTCCTGACGGCAGTATTCCCGGACCTTCTGATTGAACCTGCGAGCCGCCCGGCCGTAGATGTCGTCGATCCTGTTCTCGTGGACGACGTGACCGTTGTGGAAGACGTATCGTTGACCCTCGCGGAAACCTGCGAGCGACTGCATGAAGGACTTCGTTCCCTGCCGCGTATAGTCGCGCATCTTGCCGGGATAACGTCCGGTGTCGGTGCCCTTGACGTAGCGGTCCTTGAACTCGTCGTAGCTCCCCGGCGGAGTGTCGAACGCCGCCATCGCCATGATGTCGCGCAGGTAGCTCGGGCCTTCGACCAGACGGCCGGTTGGCGACGCCCGCAGCGGATTGTCGCTGTCGCACTCGTCGCAGATCGCGTCGGCGCAGTTGTGGCAGCCCGGCTTGACGTGCGTCTTAGTCATCCGGCATCTCCCGATGCAACGCCAAGGCCATGTTGATCAGGTCGCCCTTCTCCATGCGGCCGAGCCCTTGTGGCTCCGGCCTGCCCAGCGCACGGGACATGCTGCGGATGTTGCCTTCGGCGACGCGCCTGTGCCGCTTCGAGTAGTAGGCGTGGCTGACCGACGTGACTGTAGTGACAGTCCCCATCAGTTGCCGTTCGCCTCGGCGTTCGTCGGGCGACCCTTGTAGGTCTCGGCCCAGTGGATCATGCCGTCGTCGTCCGCGATCAGGTATTCGTCACGGAACAGGTTGTCGATGGCGTTGCGCGCCAGATCGTCGGCGAACGTCTCCTTGAAGCCGGTCAGCAGCCCGGAGCGCGTCTGCGGCCCGTGCTTCTCGATCCATTGGCGGGCGTATCGTTGCTCGTTCAGCGAGGACGCCATGTTGCTGTCTCCTTCGTTCTGTGACCAGTCGTGAGCCTCGGCTATAAACCGGGCAAGCCCGATTGTCTAGGCCGCCTGCGGCTTGGGTGGCCGGAACTCGTAGCCCTCCGCCTCGGCCCAGTGTCGCGCCTCGGCGATAGCGGGTTCGGGCTCGCCATAGCGGCCGTCGCCGGTCTCCCAAGGCTCCGGGAAGCCCGGCCCATCCCACAGCAGGATCGCCGCCCAGCCGCTTCCCAGCTTGCCGACTTCGATCCAGAACTTCGGCTTCTCCTTGACCTGATCGTCGAGTTGCTGCGCGCCGGACTGGACGTTCTCGGTCAGCTTCGTCTTGAACGGGTCGAACATCGGGTGTGACTTAGCGGACTTCATCAGCTTCCTCCGTCTTCGCAGCCGGGTCCGCCGTGAGCAGCTTGACGGCCGCACCGATGGCCCGACGCATCCGGCTCTCCCATTCGCTGCGGTAGGTGGTCAGGCCCAGCGATCCGGCGTTGCCCGTCCACGCCAGATGACCGTCGCCGCGATCCGGGAAGAACGCCTCAAGGGCGGCCTCCACGATGTCGTCGCGCCCGGCTGCGGGACCGTGCCAGCGTTCGACCGCCCACGTCTTGCGCGGGTCTGGCCCGAGTCCGTCGTTCAGGTCGCGGCCGGTTTGCAGAACCAAGTCCTCGTAGGACTTGCGCCAGTAGGCGCGATCACGGGACAGCTTGTCCAGCGTGTCGTTCCGTTTCAGCCACCAGACGGTGATCATGCCGCCGATGAAGGCAGCGACGATGAGGGCGATGGTCATGTGCTCGCTCCGGGGTCCGGGAACCGCGTCGAGCGATCCCAAATGATGCCGTCTTCGTGCATGAAGGCGACGCGGTATTCGTCCCGGTTGATCTTGTCGCGCGGGAAGGCGTTCTCGATCCTGTAGGTCACGAGATAGCCGGTGCCGATCACCAGCATCCCCAGTGCTTGCAGCGCGTGGCTGGCTCGACTGGGATGCTCCTTGCGGATCAGCGCCATCAGCGCGTCACGCCGGGCCTGATCGTGAACCTTCACCGGCTTGGTCATCGGTAGACCCACAGCAGGGTCGCGCCGACGCTCACCGCCAGCAGGACGCCGCCGATGAACCAGCGGGCGATCCGCCAGAACTGGGCAGCGTCGGCGACCCGGCGCGCATGGTCTGCGGCGACGCGCTCTTGCTCCGCCTTGAAGGCCGCCGCGCGCATCTCCTTCGCCTTGTCCGTGTCCAGCAGGATGTCGCACCGGAACGGGCCGCCGAAGCCGAAGCTGACGTTGATCTTCGAGCCGCACCGGGCGCACTCGTAGTTCGTGGACATGCCGCCGCTTGGCCCCTCGTAGAACTCCCCGACCGTCCCGCAGCACGGGCAGGTGTTGTTCCGGGCGGCAGCGACGTTCGGCTCGCCGTAGGTGCTGGCTTCGACTGCCAACATGCGCTGCGCCGCAGCGGGTGCTTCACGAAGGCTCATCGACGTTGCTCCTTGTATTTGACATACGCCGCCGGGAAGTCCGGGTAGCGCCCTTCCAGAAAGTCGATCTTTTTCTTCCGGCGTTCTTGAATGTCCTTCAACGTGCTGCGCCCAGCCCAAGGTGGGCAGTATTCGCCGTCGAACAGCGTCCGGTGTTTGATGTAGGTCTGAAACGCCGACGCCTTCCAGTGCAGCGCGTCGTTCCAGCCTTGACGCCACTCGGCGTTGAACTCCTTCGGCCCGTCTTCGAGCTTCACGCCGTCGCCATACGCCTTGTTGCCTGCCGCCCGCGCTCGCATGGCCGGAGACATGTCGGGCACGTCTTCGAGCAGAGCTTCCAGCCGCTCTTGCTGGGTCAGGCCCGTCATCGGCGCACCTTGTCCCACGGCTTCGCGGGCTTCTCGAAGCGGACAGCGATCCGCTTCCCGGCGCGCTCGGCGGCTCGCATCTGCGCCCGCTGCGCGGCTGCCTTCTGGTCGAACTGGACGACGAGAGGCGGCGGTGTGATCGTCAGGCGTTGCGTCACGAGCAAGCCCTGTGCAGAGCCCGGCCGTCCCGGACGACGCCAGCCTCGGCCAAGGTGCTGACGCACTCCTGCCGGGGATCGGGCTGCGCCGGGTAGGCGCGGAAGGCCAGCACCGCCACGACCGCAGCGATGAGGAACAGGGCCGACAGGATCGCGCCTGCGCCGCCGTTGGTTTGAGCCTGTGTGTTCATGTCAGTCGGGCCTCCCCTCGTTGTCGATGATGAACTTCTCGATCCGGTCGGCGTGACGGGCGTGGAAGGTGCCTTGATAGCCGCCTTGACCAGACCAGCCGCCCGCTGATGGGATCGGCGAGATGCCCTCGGTGATGAGCCAGTCCATGAAGCGACGGGACAGCTTCTCGTCGCTCTGGATGGTCACGAGGACCGAACGGGTGACGGCGGCCCCCATCAGAAGCTCGGGTTCTGGTCGTTGTGCCAGCCGGAGACCAGCGACCACATGCCGTCATACTTCCAGCTTTCGGTCTTGCGCCGACGCCAGAACTTCCGCTCCTTACCGTTGTGGTCCCGCGTCGTGATGATGCGGTTGTCCTTGCCGGTGATGCTGACGATCCGGCCGCACTGGTAGTAGTCGCCGTTGAAACCGTAGCTGACCGGCTCGCCGACTTGGAAGGCGCGCATGACGGCGTAACGCGGGCTGACGCTCTCGCCGCGATCCACGGGCCAGTGCGGGCACTTCGTCACGTCGGCGAGATAGGCGGCGACGCGGCTGGCGTCGTCGAAGCTGGTCTGACGGGTGCCGGTGCCCAAGTCCCAGCCGTTGCACAGGCTGGCGTATTCCTCGGGCTTGCGGTCGTCGTGAACCCGGCGGACGCCGAACAGATCGAGCAGATGGTCGTTGAAGCCCCTGAACCACGCCGGGCGCTTGTGGCCGGGGTCGCCCCACGAGACCATCTTGTGCGGGTTCCCGCCGACGAACTCCGCCGACAGAATGTGCTCCTTGGTCACGGGGTCCGCCATGTTCAGGCCGCCCTTCTCCGAACGGTCCAGAGCGTCGTGGACGGCCTTCGCGCCAGCCTCATAGGCGGCAGCGGTTTCGGCCTTCATGGTCTCGATCTCTTGCGGGGTCATGGTCCCTCCTGTGAATGGCCTGTCTCGGCCCGACGTGAATGCCCGAAGGCGGTTGTGAAGCGTCACCCATAAAGAAGGCCGGGCAGGCTGTCAACCTACCCGGCCTTGAAAAGTGCAGCGTGTTGAGGACTGTTTACTTCTTGCGCGGCTTGCGACCGGCGGGACCGTCCGGCTCGCTGCCCACGTCGTCCAGAGCGCCTTCCGCCTGCATCGCCTCGGCGGCTTCGCCAGCGTCGTGAACGCCGTCGCCTTCGGTCTGCATCTCGACGACTTCTTCACGGGTGTCGATCTCATCGAGCGACAGCGAGCCCTCGCCTTCGGCTCCGCCCTCCGGCGCAGCGGTGTCGATCTCGGGCAGCGCCTCGCCCGTGCCGTCGCCGACGATGGCTTCGCCGCCGACCGCATCGGCGTGTTGGATGCCCGCCCGTAGCGGCTCGCTCTCGGGCTCGCCCGGCAGCAGGTTGTCGCTGACCGACGTGTTGCGGCTGGACGCCACGCGGACGGCGGTGCTGTCGGCGATCTTGCGGGCGATCAGCCGGTCATCGGCGCTGGTCGGCCGGATCGCACCGAAGGCGGCGGCCTCGGCGATGTCCTGCTGGACGTTCTCGGCGAGGCGGCGACCCTTCGTGTAGACCGAACCGTTCGGGCGCTGGAAGGTGCAAGTCAGGAGCTTCATGGCTTCCTCCGGGGAATGGGGCGTCAGGATAGGCAGATCAGGTGTGGGTTCTCAAGGCAGGGCGGGTCAAAGGATGTCCCATGCGGGATCGTCCGCCGGAACCATAGGCTCGGGCGGCTCGTAGGGATCGTCACGCAGCAGCGGACGCCACGGGCGACTGGGCCGCTCAAGCAGGTAGACTTGGGGGACCAGTTCGGCGTCCATCATGTCAGCGATCAGTTCCATCATCTCCGGTGCCAGTTGCGCCGCCATGCCCGCGCAACGCGGGCTGGCCCGGTCAGGTTCCGATCAGAGGGAATAGCCGGACACAGCGTGTCCGGCGTATCACAGGATGTCGAACTCGTCGTCCGTGGCCGATATGTCGGGCGTGATGCGGTAGCCACCGCCATCCTTCGTGAAGGGAGGCGTCGGCGCTTCGATGATCCGCTCGGCTTCGCGCGCCACGGCGATCATGCTGTCCAGCGCAGCGGTGGTCGCCTCGGTCTCGGCGGCAGGCTTGATACGCAGGGCCATGATGCGTCCTTGCGGACCCCCGTCGCGGACGACCGTCACGCCCGGCGCACGAGCAGCCTTCTCGGCTTCGCGCTGCACTTCGTCAGACGGCCCGACAGGGATATAGCCATCTTCGTCGGCGGCATGGAGCATCACCGGATCAGGCGGCGATCCGGTCATCTCACCGAGAATGTCCCACGGGTTTGTGGCCGTCTGGTAGATCGGCGTCCCGTCAGGCCATGCGCCAAACGACAGGTCCAGATCGGAAGGACCGTCACTCCCGGCAGGCGGATCAGACGGCAACATGATGTCCACGCCAGAGCCCTCGTAGGCGCTGTCGTCCGGCGCGAGTTCTCCGGTCGCCTCGGCGCGGATCGCGGCAGCCAGCATCGGCACGACGTGCTTCCCGGCGTCGGTCAGCCGCCAGTCGAACTTGCCCTTGCGCCGGATCAGGCCGAGCACGGCGAGCAGGCGGCAATGCTTGGCCGGACGCATCACGTCGGACAGGCCGGAGGCGAGCCAGTCCTGAAACCGCTGCGGACACAGACGCGCAAGGGTGAAGCCGTCGCGCTCGCCGGAGGCCAGAGCAGCGGTGACGGCGCGCATCTCGTAAGAGCACCGCCAGTAGTCCACGTCGCCGTCACGCACGAGTTGGATCATGCCCGCACCGTCCTCGGTCATGTTGAACGGACGAAGCTGGCGACCGTCCATGTGCGACGACTTCCACGCGACGCCGGGAAGGATCGTCGTCTGCGTTAGGAAGGCGCATAGCTCGGGAGCGTATTCGACCGTGACGCGCGTCTCCGGCGTGAAGGACCGTCCTCCCTGTTTGCGCTGGGCCAGTTCGTCGAAGGCGAGTAGCAGTTCATTGGAGGGAATGAGACCATCCCCCCTCGGCGCAGGGAGCAATACCCCCAGCGCCTCGAACATGATGCCCCCCGGCAGTTTTGCGATGGGGGGTGGTCCAGACAGCCAGTCGAGGATGCCCTGCGGTAGCTCGGCCAAGACATCGGCCAAGGGAAAGAGCGGGGGAAGCGTCCGGCGGTCGCGGCTCATCGGCGGGAGCGCCTTGGCCCACGCTAGGCCGAAGGCGTTCAGCTTGAAGGCGCTCTCCGGGGGCCTGCCGTCGTTTATGCGGGAATCGGCGAGCGTTATTTGCGCCATGTTCCAGTCGGTCAGCTTGGTCTCGGACTTGGCGAACTGGCTGGTGCTGGCGGGGAGCGGATGCGGGTATTCCGCGTAGCACTCCGCAAGGGCCTGATGGGTGTAGCGGTCGAGCCGAACCCAAGCCCGGCCTTGCTTTATTTGGATCATGGACATGGTGACGGGTCTCTGATGCGGGATGTGAACCTTATTTGTTACGCGGTGTCGGGGGCCGGGTCAACAGAGGGGGTTTGGAGGGCGATTTCGGGGGTCGGAGATGGTGGTTATGCGTTTATTCTAGGGGTGCGCCAAGTCGGGCTTACAAGTAGCAGGTGACGACATTAATAGGTAGTATATGTGTGGGGTGAGATTAAATGATGCGCCCTGACATCGCTATCGGGGTTGACGGCAAAAAAGCCGATGGTGTGGTGGAAGTGTAAAAATAGTTCTCCCTATGGGACTATATTATTCTTCTCAATAAAATAAAATAAAGATAAAAGCTAAAACCGGCTGTCCTTGGCCGCAGATCGTGCTCGCAGTCCGCATCACGCCGGAAAACGCAGAAGGTGATGCAGAAAATCGGTTTCAAACCTGCGCGGAAAACGCAGAAGGTGAATCGGAAAATCGGTTTGGAGGCTAGGATCGAACGGAAAATGGTAAATCTGAATAAAAGCGGGCATCACGTTAACCTTAACACGCCGTTAACCTTAAAAAGTAGGGTTAACGCAGCATTAAGGTTAATCGGCCGGTAAGGTTAATCACACAGTAACCTTAAAAGTTAAGGTTAATCGGGTAAGGCGAAGAAGTAAGGTTAATCGGCATAAAACTGTTAACCCTACTTCGCTGTTAAGGTTAATCAGGGGTTAACATTCACGCCTTGTTAACCTGAATAGTTAAGGTTAACCCGGTTAAGCAGTCCTGTTAACGCTACCAAACATGGTTAACCGCATTAACCACCGCCGTTAATCACGTCTGTTTACGCAATCTTAACGAATCTGTGCCCATGGGGAGCCACGGTTAATGTTCCATGAATGACCGGAACATTAACCAGTCCGCAGAACGCAGCCGGAACAAAACGTAGACGTTTGCGAACTCCGATTTTTTCGACCCGTGACACCGGAGACGGCAGAAAACCGCTCCACGGGCTTAAAAACGGCCTTTCTGGGCATTCTCATTATGGGACACCTTTTCGGCGTCCTTTTTACGCCGTCCGCATCAAAAAGCGGGTTTTCGCAGTCCGCATTAGTTGACTGTTAAGCGGCGCGCGCGTAGAACCGTCATGTTAGGTCTTTGACATCGTTTATCCCTCCCGCGTCCGGCTAGTCCGGCGCGGCTTTGTGCATCCCTTCGCGGGAACTGACACAGACTAACCGGCCGCAATGACGCGGCCTGATCATCTAGGGAAACACACAGATGCAACACCGCCTTTTGACCGAAACCGCGACGTTCAAGCCGACTGCGGCCTTTGAACCGCTCGCCAAGCTCGCCAGCGTTCAACGCGACAACCGCCGCGAACGCCTCTCGACTGTCGCCCTTGCGGCCGTCGCCTTCATCGCCGCTTTCGCGGCCGTCTACATCGCCACGGGGTTCTAAGCGCCATGCAATCGCACTACTTGCTGAACATCGCCAAGCGGACGGATCAGACGCGCTTTTATGACGGCGCGCATCATCCGGTTTACGCGCACTTCGCGGCCGTCCGCCTTCCGCAGATGAAGGCGCATGAAGCGGAAGCCGTCGCCGTCGCCGAAGACTTCGCGCGCCGGTTCCCGTCGCCGGACTTCCGGCTTTCCCTGACTTACTGGGAAGGGCGCGGGTTCGGCGTCGCCTTTGAGGGTTCGGAATAATGGCAACCCTTCACGTCTGGCGAAACGGCGCTTTCCGCGCCGTCGCCTTGGCCGTCGCGTCGCCTCTTGAGGCGTCGCAGGCTTCGCGCGCCGTTCGCGGCGCTTTCGTCGCGTGGCGAGATCGGAACGGCTGGCGGTTCTACCGCAACGGCCGCCGCATCGCCGTCTAACCCTTCACACAACCGGAACCGCGAAAGGAAACCGGACCATGAGCAAGAGCTTTCATTCCCGCCTTCGGGACGCGCTAGACGACGCGCATTGCGGCGAAGGCCGCTTGAGCACGGTTGAGCACTATCGGCTTAAGCGCGCCATGCGCGAAGCCAATATGCGCGGCCGTCAGTTTCAGGACGCCGAAGAACTCGCCGAGTTCATCGCAGGCGGGAGGCGCTTTCAATGAGGCGCGTCGGAACCTTGGCGGAGGAATACCGCCGCAACCGTCAAACCGGCGCTTCCGCGCTTACCGCCTATCAATGGGCGAAGTCCGCGCGCGAAACGTCCGCGTTCTGGTATCGCGCCGAAGGCGTCAGCAAATACAAAACCAGCTTTTGCAACGCGGACGGCGCGGAAGTTTGGGAGATCGAAAGCAAGTCCGGCGCTATCCGCGCGGAAATCGCCATCATGCCGGATTATGACGGCGGGTTAGACTTCGATCACGGAACGGAAGATTACGCGAGCTTCCGCCGTTACTTCCGCGAAACTGCCAAACTGGGCAAACACGCGGCGCACGTCGCGGCCGTCAAAGCCTTGCGGCAGTATGAAGAAGACCAGAAAGGCGAGAACAACGGCAGTTGCTACGGCGTCGCCGTCCGCGTCTTTCACAACGTCCCGCGCTTAGAGGCTGGCGAGCCGATAGGCGAGGACTCGCTTTGGGGTATCTGCGTCAACGACGACGCGGAAGGCGAGCGTTATCTTTGGGAATGCGCCGCCCAAGTCTACGCCGAAGCAACTAGCGGCCTTTGCCGCAAGATCAGGGACGCGCGCCGCGAAGCGTTCCGCGCCATCATGGCGGAAGCCTTCGCGGCTAACTTCGCCGTCTAACCCTTCACACAGTCGAGACAGACAAGGAAACAAGCCAATGGCTAAGGTCTTCAATAACAGCATGGTCGCGCACGTTTGGGCGCAAGGCGAACAGCCGTCCGGCCGTTCGCATAACGGCAACTTCTACTTTGACGGCCGTATCCTCTACTCATACGGAAGTCACTTCGCGGTTGGCGTCCGCATGAACAACGCGCAAGCCGTCCTGAACTCGGATAGCTATTCGATCAGCACGACGGGAATGCAAAGCGACGCCAGCCGCGCGACTATCCATTTCGAGACAGTCCGCGTTCCGAAGCTACAGGACATCGCGCGAGACCTTTCTTACATCGCCAATAACGGCGTGAAGGGCGGCCGAAGCGCGGACGCCGTGGCGGCCGTCATCCGGCATATCGAAACTCACGCGGCGGCGCTGCAATACAGGGCGCGCGGCGCTTGGGATTACAGCAAGTCGGAATATCCCGAAGCTGGCGAGGCGACGGCGGCCGAAACGCTCTTGCGGTTCTGCGGCATTCCGAAGGCGCGAGCCGCAGCCGCGATCAAGCGCGGACTGGCGAGCGCCGAAAAGCGCGCCAAGGCGGAAGCGGCTGATCAGCGGAAGCGCGACAAGGCGGAAGCCGTCGCCTTCGCGGACATGACGCCGAATGAGTTTGACGCGGTTATGGAGCGGCGTTTTCACGTCCGGCCGTTCAACGGCAACCGTTCAAACGACATCTATCAGGCGGAGGCTTTGCAGCGCGTCAGCAAGGCGCTTTTCCGCATGATCAAAACGGCGAAGGCGGAAAAGCTATCCGCCGCGCGCCTTGGCCGTTTGAAGGCGCATCGCGCGGGAGTTCTCGCCACGCTCAAAGCCTATAACGACGACGCGGCGGAATACGTCGCGCGGCAACACGCCGAACGCTTCGCCAACTGGGAAGCGCGCTACACGGCCGCGAAGGATGACGCCGAACGGCTCGCCGTCTGGCGGACAAACGGCGTCAGTTCGGCCGCCTATGCGGAAGGCTCGCCAGAGCGCGCCAAGCTAGAAGCGGCGGAAGCCGAAGGGCGCGCGCTGGATAGCGCCGACAGAATGGCGAAGGAACGCGAGCAACGCGAAGCGTGGTTGCGTGGCGAGGGTCCGGCGCGCGTGTATCTGTCGGGACCGAACGGGACGGCGCTAGTTCGCCGCTCGCCAGACGGCGAACGGCTGGAAACGTCGCAGGGCGCGGACGTGCCTTGGGATCACGCCGTCAAAGCCTTCCGCTTCATCCGTCTGTGTGTGGAGCGCGGCGAAGGCTTCAAGAGCAACGGCCGAACCGTCCGCGTCGGTCACTTCCGCGTGGATGAGATCACGGCGGAAGGCGACATGCGCGCCGGTTGCCATCGCTTCTCTTGGGAAGCCATGCGCGAGCTTGCGGAGCGTGAAGGCGTCTTTGAGCTTCCGCCGTCTGCGGAGGCAGTCGAGACGCGCGAAGGCGTCGCGCATTGAACGTCTGTGACAACGCCAGACGCGACGCGCATCTAATGGCGAGGCGGGAACGTGACCGCCTCGCCATGCAAGCGACGCTTAAGCAGGCAAGGGCGGCCGTCCTAAGCAGCCGTCAGAACGCAGGGGTTAAGGGCGGGTTAATCGGCCTAGCCGTTGCGGTCATAACGTGGCCTTTTAGTCACATGAAGCAGTAAGCCAGTAGAGGCAGAGTAGAGCGCAAGTAATCGCAGCCAATGAGCGAAGCGGTTACTTGCGTTCATCTGTTCAATGTCAGTTGAGCACAAGTAAGAGGGAAGATGAGCCAAGCATTCAAAACCCGAATCCCCCAATGGCACAGTAGAGCGGGGTTCGGCCGGGCTCGACAGCGAATGTGTCTACGCAACCCGTAAAATAGTTCAAAAAGGATCGCCAAAAGTGCAAAACAAGGCAGTCCTGAATAAAAAGCATGTGTTCGCTGTATTTTAATCGCAGAATGCCCCAAATCGCCCTAATAGACCGCCTTCGAGCGCAGATTTTTCAGAAATAGGAGCCGAAAAAGCTCCAAATGCGCCAATCTGAATAAAATCCCCGCCTTGCCCGGCCCAAATCGCCTTGACGCCGCAGCGTCCGGCAAGCATTTTCGGCGCATGTCCGCTCTCGCCCTCCAATCCGACGACTACATGCGCGTCGAACCGCTCGGCCCCGCCGAGAAGGCGGAGATCGTAGACGCGCTCTACAAGCACTTCTCGATGCAGAAGGTCGTCGAAGCCACAGGCTACGATCTGCGGCGGATTATGACCGCCATCGACGAAGACCCGGAGTTCTCGAACGCCATGGCGCTCGCCGAACGGCACCTGTCGGTGATCGGTGAGGACGAGCTTAAGCGCCGCGCGATCCACGGGGTCGATAGCGTCGTGGTCGCCAACGGCCGCGTCGTCTATCAGGTCGTGGACGGCGTTCGCCGCCCGATGGTCGAGACCAAATACAGCGACGCGCTGCTCAAGACCTATCTCGAAGCCAACCGGCGCGACAAGTTCGGTGCCAAGCTCGAAGTGACCACCACGCACAAGGGCGTCATCGCCCTGCCTGCGTTCTCGCCCGAGATGATGCAGCTTCTCTTGGCCGATGCCAGAGGGGAGCGCGTCGAACTGATCGTGGATCAGGAGATGGACGCCGAGGACAAGCCGGAAGTGATCGACGCCGAATACAGCGTCGTCGGGGAAGCCGCCAACACGGACGCCGAGTTCGAGCGCGCCGATGATGAGACGATCCGTCAGCGCGTCCGGGAGATGACCCGCGAGACGGTCCCGGAGTCGGCCACGGAAGACGGCTTCGACATCCTGTGAAAATCCGGGTCTCGCCAGAGCTATACGCCGCCTATCAGGCTGCGAAGAAGGCGTTCGACAACGCCGCGTGGCGTCCAAACAGCGTCGCCCAGTGCCTCGCCATCAACTGTCAGGAGCCCGAGCTACTGCTTGAGGGCAACCGAGGCGGCGGCAAGACGATCACGCTGCTGATGACCTACGCCGTCTACGTCGATAAGGGGTTCGGCGCGGCGTGGCGCGGGATCATCTTCCGTAACACCTACAAGGCGCTGGAAGACATCATCAACCAGTCCAAAAAAGTGTTCTGGCGCATCTGGCCTGACGCGACCTTCAACGAGACGGAGCGTCTGTGGCGCTTCCCGAACGGTGAAAGCCTCAAGTTCTCGCAGTTCGCAACTCCCGACGACTATAACACATGGCACGGTCAGGAGTTTCCCTTCATCGGATGGGAAGAACTGACGAACTATCCGACCGACGCCTGCTATCGGTCGATGATGTCGTGTAACCGCTCTAGCTCGCCGGGCATTCCGAAGATCATCCGCGCGACGACCAACCCGTCCGGTCCCGGCAAGCGGTGGGTGAAGAACCGCTGGCAACTGCCGACCATGCGGAACCAGTGTCTCGTCGATCTCAAGGACGAGGACGGTTACGAAGTCCCGAACAGGATGTCTCTGCACTTCAAGTTCGAGGACAACCTTGATCTGGTGCGCGTGGACCCGAAATACATGTCGCGGGTGCGGCAGTCGGCGGCGAACGCCGAAATCCGCAAGGCGTGGGTGGAAGGCGACTGGAACTCGAAGTCGGGCGGGTTCTTCGACGAGTGCTTCGAGCCGTCGATCCACATGATCCCGAAGTTCGTCATCCCGGAGGGCTGGAAGCTGTTCCGGGCTCTCGACTGGGGCTACAACGCGCCCTACAGCTACGGCGTCTACGCCGAGTGCCCGGAAACCACCATCGTCGATCTCGAACCCGAGCGGAAGATCATCAACGGCGTCGCGCACGACATCCCGCGCCAGATGTTGTTCATCAGGGGCGACATCGTGCGGGTGTTCGAGGACTACGGCTGGGTGCCGACCAGTGGTCAGAACAAAGGCGTCCGGTTGTCACCGGCAGCGGCGGCCGAACGGTTCAAGATGCTCGAAATGAAGTGGGGCATCCATAAGCTGATCAAGGGCGGCGTCGCCGGGGTCGATCTCTGGAACACGCAGACCGACGACAACGCCCCGATCCACCAGTTCGAGCTACGCGATCTCGACATGGACAAGGCAGACGTGAGCCGGGGTAGCCGGAAAGGCGGCCTGATGACGCTCGTCTCCTACCTAGAGAACGCGGTGCCCAAGGCAGTAGACGGGATGCGTCTTCCGAGGGAGAACCCGGCGCTGTTCTTCATCGAAGCCAACAACGCGCAGGCTCTACGCATCCTCTCCGAGATCACACCCGACCCGGAGAACCCCGATGACTTCCACAAGGACGCGGAAGACCATATCATCGACGAAATCCGCTACATTCTGTCCCGGCGGGACCAGTCGGTCAGGCAGCATCACGCCTGATCAGCGTGACGGCGGCTTGAAAACCCATCCACCCCTCGCGTAGGCTCCCCGCCCATGGCCCGACAACCCAAGTCCGTCGTAGACAATGCCCGGAGGCAGGCCCGCCAGACCAAGGCGGCGCTGGACCCCTCCACGCCTTCGCTCGACTACAAGGCGCTGCAAGGCGACTGGAACCTGATCTCGACGGTGCTGGGCGGCACGAAGTCGATGCGCGCGGCCGGGAAGTCCCTGCTGCCGCAGCACGAAGGCGAGAGCGATCTGCGCTACAAGGATCGCCTGAACAGCGCCACCTTCACGAACTACACGGCGCTGACGCTCGATCACTGGTGCGGCAAGCCGTTCTCGAAGCCCGCCGTCATCTCGAAGGACAGCGACCCCGACATCATCAAACTAGCGGCCGACATCGACCTGTGTGGCTCCGAACTGACGGTGGTCCTGAAAGACTGGTTCACGAAGGGCATGGCGAAGCGCCGTGCCTACTGCCTCGTCGAGTATCCGAAGGTGCCGGATCACATTCGGGCTCGCGGCGTGACCTTGGCCGACGAACAGCGTCTCAATCTGCGCCCTTACTGGGTGATCATCCCGGCGGAGGCGATGATCGCGCCCCGCAAGGAGCGGGTGAACGGCGAAGACATCTTCACGAACGTCCGCTTCTACGACAACGAGACCTACTACGACGGTTTCGAGGAAAAGGTGCGGGTCCGCATCCGCGAGATCGAACGTGCGGTCCTCGAACGCGACGAGTTCGGCGACGAAGTGAGCGTCGTCGTGCGGACGCGCCTTCACGTCAAGAAGGATCGCAACGAGTGGGACACGAAGGACTGGGAAACGGTCGATGCGCCGGATAACCTGATCACGCTCGTCGAGTTCGACACCGGCAAGCTCGAACTGCTCGATCTCGCCTACCTGAACATCACGCACTGGCAGTCGGCGTCGGATCAACGCAACTGCCTGACCACCGCGCGCTTCCCGATCCTCGCGGCCAAGGGCGTCGCGGCGGATACGGTCGTGACCATCGGCCCCTACGCCTTCCTCGCGTCGAAGGACTCGAACAGCGAGTTCTACTACGTCGAGCACGGAGGCGCGGCGCTGGACGCCGGGCAGACCGATCTCGACAAGCTCACCGAAGACATGGCGCTCTACGGGGCGGAGATGCTGAAACAGCGTCCCGACCGGGAGACCGCAACATCTCGGGTTCTGGACCAAGCAGAAAACACAGCCCCCTTGCAGGTGCATGTGTTCAACTTCATCAGCGCCGTCAACATGGCGCTGTATTACACCGCTCGTTGGCTGGACAAGCCCGAGAACACGGTGGCGCGCATCGAGATGGATACTGACTTTGCGCTGTCGGCGGAAGCGACGCAAAAAGTCGATCACTTGAAGGAACTTCGCAAGTCGGGGGACATTTCACGCAAGCAACTTCTCACTGGCATGAAAGAGGCCAAGGCTCTGCCCGACAGCTTCGACATCACCGCCAATGAGTCGGAGCTTGACGCGGAAGCCGATGCCAAGGCCACAAAGGCGGCGGACGCGGCGAAGAAGCTGGCAGCCGCCAGTCCACCCAAACCCGCTCCGGGTAGTCCGGGCGGGAAGACCCCGGAGAAAGACCAATGAACAAGACCCCCTACGTCGGCATGACTGTCGTCGTCCATGATCGCGGCCGTCCGCAGGCCGGGCGCGATGTCCACCCCGCCATCATCACGCAGGTCGTGAACGAAGGTGCGGGCACCATCGCCGTCCGCGTCCTGCCCGAACAGGGCGTGGACTACCCGATCAAGGCCATCAACTACATGCACGGCGACGCCTACATGGAGGGCCTGTCGTGGCGCTGGCCCGAAGACCCGTCCAAGGTCCAGACCGGCGCTGGCGAGGCCCGCACCCCGGCTCCGCAGGACGTGGCGGCCCCGACGCCGGGCGACCACGAGCCCCGCACCGTCGCCGGGAAGGAAGTCGCCAAGCCGGGCGACGCTCCGCAGGCCGGTCAGTCCAGCGACGTGACGGGCGAAGGCTCGCTCGCGGCGCAGGACGGCAACGCCGACGCGGCGGAAGGGGAGGGCGGCGACGATCCGTTCGCCAACCTGACCGACACCCCGCAGGACGGCAAGAAGCCCGCTGACGGTGCCGACAGCGCCTCGGTCGCCAACGCGGCCGGGAACGTCGCCGACACCGCCGCCGGAGCCGACGCCAACACGTCCGACGCGACGAAGGGCAGCCTGACGGCCGCCTCGGAAGGCGCGCAGAAGGCGGGCGACAAGGCCGCCGACAAGAAGGACGACGGCAAGAAGGCCAAGTAAGCGTCTCGGAAGGCCGTCCCGGTTAGCGCCGGGACGGCCGACCACCCTCACGAGGACATCACCATGGACCGTCTGGTTCGCATCATCTTTCTCATCGTTCTTCTCGCCGTCATCGCCCTGTGTATCTGGCTACCGTCGCTGCTGCCGATGAACTGGCGCGCGGTCATCGGGTGGATCACGCTGTCCGGGGTCGGTATCGCGGCGGTGATCCTTCTCGTCGCGTGGAGCTACGCGACAGCCATGCGGTCATAGGAGCCGACCATGAACCTGAACCCATTCGCAAACTGGAAAGCCCCCGGCGCGGCGAACGCCGTCCCCGGTGAAGGCCAGAAGGTCAATCCGGCCGCGCCGTTCGCAGCGGCCTATTGGATCGCGTGGGCGCTGCTGCAAGTCGGCACCCGTGAGATCGTCGGCCCGCGCCACTCCCCCGTCATCATGGGCTGGATCAGGGAACTCGGCGCGAAGGCGCTGGGCATTCAGGTCAACGACGACGAGACGCCGTGGTGCGGCACATTCGCCGCCATGGTGATGAAGATGGCGAGGCTGTCCATTCCGGCCATCGCCGTGAGAGCGTCCCAGTGGGGCAGGGCTGGAAACTGGGGCCGCGAACTGCTGGCACCGCGTCCGGGCTGCATCATGGTCTTCACGCGCAACGGCGGCGGTCACGTCGGCTTCTACATGGGGGAGACCCGGACGCACTTCCGCATTCTCGGCGGCAATCAGTCCAACAGCGTCAGCGAGACGTGGATCGCCAAGGATCGCTTGGCCGAAGGTGGGATGCGCTGGCCCAAGGGTGTGCCCCTGCCCGCCGCGCATCGCATCCATCTCAAGAGCGACGGCAAGCCCGCTTCGACCAACGAAGCGTAAAAGCCCTCTCGACAGATGCGGCCCTAGTCGTCTAGGGTCGCATCACTTCATTCACCACCCCCGTTACGCACGGTTCAGATCAGGGTAAGCACTCCCCATGGAAGACTTCTACTTCGAGGACAACGCGGAACTCCCGGAGGCGGAGTTCGAGAGCAAAGTCCCGGCGGACTTCCGCTTCGCCTACACGAAGGGCGACGGCGGCACCTACAAGCTGAACGACCAATACGCCGCCGCCGCCAAGCTGATCGACGGCCGGGGTCGGACGCTCAAGCAGGCGAAGGCCACGAACCAGTCGGTCGGCCTCGAAAGCAAGCAGCGCCGCGAAACCCTCGAAAAGTGGGCCGCCGAGACCGGCTTCGAGTCGCCGGAAGCGGCGAAGGAAGCCATCGCCGCCATGCAGGAGAAGATCAACTCCAAGTCGGCGATCAAGCCGGAGGAAGTTCGCGCCGCCATCGAGAAGGAGTTCACCGGCAAGCTCGAAGCGTCCGAGAAGAAGGCGGAAGCCATGTTCTCGACGCTGGAAAAGCACCTGCGCGACAAGGACGCCCTGTCGGCCATCGCCGAGCACAAGGGCAACGCGAAGCTGCTGATGCCGCTGATCCTCGCGCAGACCAAGGTCGTGCAGGACGAAGACACCGGGGAGTATTTCACCGCTGTCCTGAACGCGAAGGGCGAAGTCCGCGCCGGAGCGGACGGCGGCCCGCTGTCCATCAGCAAGCTCGTCGCCGAGATGAAGGAAGACAAGGACTTGGCGTCCGCCTTCGAGGGCTCGCAGAAGAACGGTGGCGGCACCGATCCGAAGCAGCAGCAACAGCGCGGCCCGCATCAGCCGACCAACCAGCAGCGTCGGGAAGGCGGCGAAGATCGCGCCCAGCGCGGCATCAGCAAGATCAGCGCGGGGCTCGCGCAACGCCGCTGATCGAGGCTTGACGGCAAAATCGTTAACGAGCCGACTTGAAAACGGCCGTTAACCATGACAAGGATCAGGGCGCGCTCACAACGCGCCCTGTTTCGTTTCCGGGGGGATACCCGGCGCAGGGAGCGGGACGGCACGGGGGGATACCCGGCATGTCCACAAGAGCGGTGAAAACCCCTTTCTGTGGAGACATCCCATGGCGTCCGTGACGCTCGAAGAAGCCGGTAAGCTGGCGGAAGACCAACTCGTTCAAGGCGTGATCGAGGAAATCATCGACTCGAACCCCATGTTCGAGATTTTCCCGTTCGAGGGCATCGACGGCAACTCGCTGGCCTTCAACCGCGAGAACACGCTGGGCGACGTGCAGGTGCTCGGCGTCGGCGGCACCATCACCGCCAAGAACCCCGCGACGTTCACCCGCGTCAACGCCAACCTGACCACGATCCTCGGCGACGCCGAAGTCAACGGCCTCATTCAGGCCACCCGGTCGGGCAACGTGGACCAGAAGGCGCAGCAGATCGCGTCCAAGGCCAAGTCGGCGGCCCGCAAGTATCAGGACATGATGATCAACGGCACCGGCGTCGGTGACGAGTTCGTCGGCCTGCGCGGTCTGGTCGCCAACAGCCAGAAGGTCAACGCCAAGACGGCGGGCGACGACACGAACGGCGGCGTCCTGACGTTCGAGCTTCTCGACGAACTGCTGGACATGATCAAGGACAAGGACAGCCGTCCCGACTTCCTGATGATGTCGGCGCGTGAACGCCGTCGCGTTCAGCAACTCCTGCGCGCCATGGGCGGTGCGTCTCCGGCCGATGTCTACACGATGCCGTCCGGCGAGCAGATCATCGCCTACAACAACGTCCCCATCTTCATCAACGACTACATCCCGACGAACCTGACGCGCGGCAACCGTTCGGACGCCTCGGTCATCTTCGCCGGGACGTGGGACGACGGCTCGCTGACCCACGGCATCTCGGGCCTGACCGCCCGGAACGCGGCGGGCATCAGCATCGTGGAAGTCGGCCAGTCCGAGACCAAGGACGAGGAAATCACCCGCGTCCGCTGGTATTGCGGGATGGCGAACTTCTCGCAGAAGGGCCTCGCCATGCTGCAATACGTCGTGCCGCCGACCAGCTAAGGCGGCTTGCGCCCACGGCGGGTCTGGCCCTATGGTCAGGCCCGCCGCTCGGGCGTTCTTTCGCGTTCGTGTAGGCTTTCAACCAACCCTCATTGAGAGAGGCACCAGAGATGGCCCTGTTCAAAGTGGTTCTGCAAAGCGGAGCCTTCACGACGCTGGGCGGCAACAACGCCATGATCGTCGAAGCGGACAACGCCGCCGACGCCAAGGCCGCCGCCATGAACTATTCCGGCGACGACGCCGCCCCGTGGGATCAGGCGGTCGCCACCGAGATCACCCCCGACGCCACCTTCGCCGGGCTCCGGCTCGAAGTCCGCATCACGGCGGATGCGGACAACGGCTTCGACGAAGACGTGGTGATCGACTACACCGTGCCGGAAGGCGCGTCCGCCGATACCGTCGATGAGATCGGCGCGCTGCTGGTGGCGGAGATGAACGCTCACGCCGATCTGGCGGGCGTCACCTACACGTCGGGCTCCGACACCGTGACCATCGTGGAGGCCAACAACGTCGGCCTGTCCGCAATCTCCGCCAAGGTCTACGCGACCGGCGCGGCCGGTGAATACGAAGTCACCGGCATGGCCCCCACGGTCGGCGCGGTCGGTCTCGACGCCTCGTCGGATCGCACCATCGTCCTGACCCCGCTGGGCAACGGCCGTCCGGTCGTCGTCACCGGCTACAAGACGGGCATCTGATACTGCCCATGAAAGCCGAGAACCAATCCATGCTGATCGCGGAAGCGCAAGGTCAGCAGACAATCCAAGCCCTGTTCATGCAGACCGGGCCGAAGGAACAGGGCGTCATTCTCAACTGCCAGTTCGAGCGCGACCCGGAAGACGGCAAGCTCTACTACGTCTTCACCGGGACGGCCGATCACTACATGCAGTTCCGGTCGCTGATGGCCGACTACGCCGTCCGGCCGGTCCACGAGATCGAGGGCCACCGCCTGAACCCGAAGACGCACGAGGCCGCCGCCCAAGAAGCGGGCGAGGCCGCGCCGGTCGTGGACACCGCCCCGGCGGAGTCGAAGTCGGCGGCCGACACGGGCGACAACCCGCCGGAGCTTTCCGCCACCGAAGGCGAGATCGTCCGGCCCGAAGGAGACGCCGATGTCGCATCGGTTCACAGTCCCGGCCAACCTGCCGACAGCGGGCAATCCTCGCCCGCTCCGGGTGGTGAAGCCAGCGGGGCCAGCGCCGGGGATCACGCTGATGACCGGAGCGGACATGCTGGGGAACCCGGAGCTTCGGATCGGGGTGCCGGGGGAGAAGCCGCCGCCGCGAACGGTGCTGGCACCGTCAGCGGAGAAGTGAAGCCGGGCTCGGCGAGCGATCCGTTCGCTGACCTTTAACGCAGTCCTGAACACAGAGGGAGAAGGCCGATGGCCTCGCTGATCTACAACAAGGCCATCGACGCGCTGGTTCGCGCAGGCATCAACTTCGCGTCGGACACCTTCAAGGTGATGCTGGTCACGTCCAGCTACACGCCGAACAAGGACACCCACGAGGATCGCGCCGACGTGACCAACGAAGTCACCGGCACCGGCTACACCGCCGGGGGCGTCGCCACGACTCCGACGATCACGCTGGACACGACCAACGACCGGGTGGACATCACCTTCTCGAACGTCTCGTGGGCCTCGGCGACCATCACCGCTCGGGCGGCCGTGATCTACAAGTCCACGGGCACCGCCGCGAACGACACCCTGATCGCCTATGTGGACTTCGGCAGCGACGTGTCCTCGACCAACGCCGCCTTCGCCGTCACCTTCTCGTCGGCGCTGCGGTTCCAGAACTGATCTAGCTTTCTCGGTTCCGGCCGGGATACGATGAAGGCGGGTAGGCTCCAATCGGGCTTGCCCGCCTTTTTCATTCACGCATCAGCATAGGGAGAGCATCATGGCGGACTTGCCTGACGGCGATACGACGCTCTCCTATACCGGCTCGGCAGTCGAATACGACATCACCGAAGACGGCTTCATTCATTTCAAGCTGTGGGGCGGCGCTGGCGCAGGCGGCGGGTTTTTTAGCGCCACCAGTGCGAACGCCTCGAAGGGCGGAGGCGGCGGGTTTGTCAGAGGCAAGCTCGAAGTCCAAGCTGGCGATGTCGTCAAAATCGAAGTCGGGCAAGGCGGTCAAAAAGGCAACGGCAACGCGCAGGCATTCGGCAGCGTCAACGGCGACGCGGGCTTGGGTGGTTGGCCGGATGGCGGCAATGGTGGCAGCAACCCCTACTCCGTAAATGGCGGTGGCGGCGGATCGACCCGCCTCTACATCAACAACGTCCTGATGGCGGCCGCAGGTGGCGGTGGCGGATCGGGCGGGGTGGATGGTCGCGGTCCCGGCGCGGGCGGCGGCCTCAACGGCGCTGATGGTCAAGACCCTACAAACACCGGCTGCGGCACGGGTGGCTCGCAGTTGGCGGGCGGCGTCAATGGTTTCGCTCCGGCGACCACGAACTATCATGGCGCGTCGCTTGACGGAGGCAACGGCTGGCCCTCTGGCGTGTCGTCGATCTCGACCAGCAGCGACGCAACCGGCGGCGGTGGTGGGGGCGGCTATTATGGCGGTGGTGGCGGCGGCCGTGCCGGGGGATATTGTTCGAGCGGCGGTGGCGGCTCTAGCTACGCGGACGCTTCGGCTACGGACGTTGTTCACGAGCAAGGATCGCTGCACCTAGCGGGAGGCAATACCGACCCGGACTATGCAGCCGGGATCGGTGTCGGCGGCACGACATCGACGGTAACAACGTCGATCACGGCAGGCGGCAACGGTCGCGCTGTCCTTGAGTTCGCCAAGCCGCTCGACGTTTCAGAGCCGGTAGTGATTGGCTACTCGGGCGCTGCCGAAGTTTACGAAGTCCTCGAAGACGGCTTCCTTGAGATCAAGTCGTGGGGCGCTGGCGGCGGTGGCGGTATCGTTCACAGCAGCATTCAGACGACGGGCTATCGCACGGGCGGCGGCGGGTATGCGCGCGGCGTCCTGCCGGTGTCGGCAGGCGACATCATCCGCGTCGAAGTCGGGCAAGGTGGACGCCGCGCCGAGAGTGAGACGACAGGATCGGCAGGCGGTTGGCCGGATGGCGGGCGAGGCACCCAAGGCGCGTCTGGCGCTGGCGGGAACTTCTACCGTGGCGGCGGTGGCGGGGGCTCGTCGCGGGTCTACCTGAACGACGTGCTGATCCTCGTCGCTGGGGCCTCCGGGGGCGGCTGCCGGGGCTATGGCGGCGCTGGTGGGGGTGAGACTGGCGGGACGGCCTTCGGCGGGGCCACAGGCGGCTCCCAGTCGGCCGGGGGATCGGTCGGCGGGGCCTTCCTGCGCGGCGCTGACGCTCCGATTGCGCCGACGACCGGGGCAAGCTCGGGCGGCGGTGGGGGCGGCTACTATGGCGGCGGCTACGACGGTGACGATACGAACGTCAACGGTGGCGGTGGCGGGTCCAGCTATCGCAACACTTCGGTCGCTGCCTTCGGCGAAGTGGCCCAAGGCACGAATGGTAGCGCAGGCACGGCCGCGAAGACGGATGACCCGGATTACGTCGCCAACGCCGGTCGCGGTGGTCAGACCTATGCGGGTCCGGCGACAACGACGCACGGTGATAACGGCCTTGTCGTCATCCGTGGAAACGACGGTGCAGACTATGCGCTCGTTCAGGAAGAACAGACTGGCATCGCCGCCACGGGAGCCTCGCAAGAGTGGGTGATCCCCGCGAATGGCGTGTTCAAGGCGGACATGTGGGGCGCAGGCGGTGGCGGAGCTTACTCCGGCCTCGTCGGGGGTCCATATCCACCCGGCGGCGCAGGCGGTCATACCTACGTCGAAGTGCCGGTGCTCGAAGGCGACGTGTTGCGCGTCGATGTCGGCAAGGGCGGTCTGCGCGGTCGCCAGCCGAACAATCCAGCGGGAGGCGGTTGGCCGGATGGCGGCAGCGCCGGGAGCAACACGAGCAGTTCGTCCGCCTGCGGATCGGGCGGTGGTTCGACGCGCATCTTCGTCAATGACATCCTCGTCGCTGTCGCTGGCGGCGGTGGAGGCGGCGGCATTCCGGGTCGCGGCGCGACGCCGGGCGCAGGTGGCGGCGAGAGCGGCACAACGTCAGTCGATAGTTCGTCGGCCGTCAATGCGGCCACGGGCGGATCGCAGTCTGCCGGGGGCGTCAATGTCTCCTACCCGACCGACGCGGGTTATCAGGGCGGATACCTTCAAGGCGGCAACGGTCGTCCGGCCGGGATCGCGGTCGGCACCGAAGACAGCCGTAACGCGGCGGGAGGCGGCGGAGGCTACTATGGGGGTGGCGGTGCTGGCCTGACCGGCAGCTACTTCCGCGCTGGCGGTGGCGGCTCGGGCTATGTTCAAGACGGGCTTGCCGGGGAAACGACGGCAGGCTCGGCGGGAGTTCCGCCAGAGACCAGCAACCCGAACTACCCCGGCGGCAACGTCGGTTACGGAGGCAACGGCACTGGCTCGCTGGGCACTGTCCAGAACGGCTACGACGGGTTTGTCAGCTACTACTATGAACCGCTGTCCTACGTCGTTGGCGAGATCGGCACGGTCACGCGCAGCGGCGTCATCGACGCCACGGTTACAGGCGCGGTGGACAAGTCCGCCGACATCGGCACGGTGGCGATCTCTGCAATCACCGGGATCGGTGATGGCGGAACGGTCGTCAACGCGCTGCTGGGGCCTATCGAAGTCGCCATCACCGCGCCTATCGGTGTCGGCCGAGTGCAGAACGGGTGGGAAGGAGACTTGCCCGGCCCGGTGACGATCACGGCCCCCTCCGCCATCGCCGATACGGCCGTGTATGCGATTGGCGGAATCGGCACCATCACGATCCTGTCCCTGATCGAAGGCGCTCCCGAACAGGAAGCCAACGTCGTCCTTGATCTCGTCTTCGAGTTCGACGGCGGGGTGGAGATCACGACGGAACTGGAAGCGTCGGCGACGGGGCTGGCGGCGCTCGACGGCAGCTTTGGCGATGCCGTTGTCATCGCGCCGGTCAACGGCTTCTATTCGTCGGAAGACCAAGACACCGAAGTCGAGTTCGGCGGTGAGATCGTCGTCGTGCCGCTGGAAGGCTACGCGGCGCAAGCCATCGTCGAGCCCGAGCTTCCCCACGCCTTCACCACCGAGAGCCTGCTTGAGGCGTCGGCGACCGGCGCGGCTGCGATCTCGGCGCGCATCAGCTTCATCCCGGAGAACGGGCAAGGCGGGGGCGTCGGGATCGGCAAGATCGAAGCGACGCCTTCGACGCCGGACATGGAGACCAGCGGAGATGTCGGTCGTGTCTCTATCGACCCGATCCTCGGCGTTGGTCTGTCCGGCGACGACGTGGTGCTGGCGGTCGGTATCATGCCGGATCGCGTGTCGCTAGAATGGACGAACACGAACGACAATCAGGCAACCGGGCAGGGGGCGGCTTTCGCTGTCCTGAACGCTGGCGGAAGCTCGAACCCGGCTGACAACTATCTGTTCCGCGTCTGGCGAAACACGAACATCGACGGGTCTGCGGTCGGCGCAGCAGATGTCACCGCCGACATCACCGCGACTGTCACCTTCGCGTCGCCTCAAGGCGTCACGGTTCGCGGGCAGAGCATCCTTGCCCCCATCGGAACGATCTTCGTTCGTCGGACCCTTGGCGGAGCCGGTGATGACCCGGCATTCGAGGGCGACGCGCTGGCGGGTGCTGATCTGGTTGACATGCCGGTCATCATCACGCCGCCGGAGAGCGAATACGGCGTCGAAGGCGAGGCGACCGGGCAAGGCCAACTGACCATCGTGATCCTGCCGCCGGAGGGCTCGGCGGACGTGGGGCAGGAGATCGGCTTCGATCTGCCCGGCCCCATCGTCCTGACGGCCCCGGAGGGCGCTGGCTGGACCGTGGACGCCGAGTCCACCGCCGAAGCGGACCTGACGGCCGTCGTGACCCTGCTGCCGCCCGAGGCGCAGCCCACGATCAGCCTGACGGTCGCCCTGCCCGGCCCCGTGGCCGTTTCCCCGGTGACGACGGCCTTCCGGGTGATCGCTACGGCCGGGACGGCGTTGTTCGTTCGGCAGGTGAGCGGCGAGGCCGTTTTCCGCCGAGTTGAAAACGCAGTCGCGGTCGTAGAGGATAGGATCGAAAGAACTGCCGTCATCCGGGGCTGATCCGTGGCTGATCTCACCAGCGTTCCTACTCAAATCGACTTCACGATGCCGTCCGGCGACAGCCGCACGATCAAGGTCAAGTGCATCGGTTCGGATAAGTCGCCGTTCTCGTTGGCGGAAGCCAATCAGATCAGGTGGCAGATCGCGCGCTCGGTGCGCGGTCCTGCGATGCTGTCGAAAGACCTGTCCGAAGGCGTCGAGATCGTGCAGGATGGCGACGACTGGTATATTCAGGTGGAGATCGACCCGGCTGACACCGAAGGCATGAAGGGCGACTACTATCACGAGTGCGAAGTGCGTTTCACGGATGGCGCAGTTCTCACTCCATTCGCGGGCGTCGTGACGGTCGTGGAAGACTTGGTGAGGGACACCTAATGGCGATCACGCTTCGCATCCAGAACGACACCGGCCGCACCGAGAACGCGAACAGCTACATCGACGTGGAGTGGTTTCAGGAGTATGCCGCCGAGAGCGGCTACGATGTCGAAGGCACGTTCGACGACGAGGAAGATCAGAAGGTTCATCTCGTCCGCGCCTTCCGCTACATGAACACCCGGTTCAACTACAAGGGCGAGATGACTGCCTACGATCAGTCGTCCGCTTTCCCGCGCTACAACCTGACGGATCGCAACGGCTACCTGATCTCCGGCGTCCCGCTCGCCGCCAAGCAGGCGCAGGCCGAGTATGCGTGGCTGTCGAAGACGCTGGACGGCGGCCTGAACCCGACCCCGACGCGGGACGCAACCGGCGCTCGCATTACGCAGGTGAGCGAACGGGTCGGGCCGATCAGCGAGAGCAAGTCGTTCGCCAGTGGCGGGGCCTTCGAGATGCCGGAGTATCCGGTGCCTGACGGCATCCTTCGCGCTGCCGGGTTCATCGTGACCGGCGGAACCATCATTCGGGGATAGTAGTGTCGGAATACAGTTCCGCCATCGACCTAGCTGCCCGTCTGATCATCAAGAAGGGCCGCGAAGTCATCTTCCGTCACAAGGTGGCGGCACCGACCGATGGAACGCCATCGGGGGCGGACGATGAGCCGTGGAACAAGGCTGACCCTAGCTGGCCCACGCAGAAGCTCAAGATGGTCTTTCTGGACTACGAGCAGAAAGAGATCGACGGGACCAACATCAAATCCGGCGACAAGAAGGTGCTGATGTTCGCCAAGGGCGTCAAATACCAACCGAACACGTCGGATCAGATCGTCGAGCTTCCGAAGCACGGCGGCAAGACGTGGAACATCGTCGATGTCGATAAGCTGCAACCGGGCGAAGAAGTCGTCATGTATACGCTGCAAGTGAGGCGGTAATGGCGTCCTATACACCCGCAGAAGCTCGCCGCTGGATTTTGAAGACCTTTCAGGCGACATGGGCCGACCCCGACAAGGGTTGGCGCGGTATCAAGGATGAGATGGGTGATCCGATCTCCTTGGCCGCCGAACCGCGTATCGACTGGGAGAACGTCGAAGACGAGAACACGCCGGACGTAACAGAGCCGCATCTGTTCGTCTACGTCCGGCACTACGCTTCAAATCCGGCCACGGTTGGAGGCGAGACGCGCAAGATCGTGACCCGCCGGGGCTTCGTGCTGGTGCGGGTTTGGGTTCCTGCCGACAGTGGCTTGAAAACCGCCGACGCCATCAGCTACGTTGTCAAGACGGCTTTCGAGCGGAAGCGTGGCGTGGGTGCTGGATCGGGGATCATCTTCCGGTCGTGGCGGCCTACCGAAGCGGGTCCGCAGAAGAACGGCACCTTCCTGACCGTTTCGACGGTTGACTTTGAATACGACGAGATCACAGGGGTCTAACCGATGGTCAACAAGGTTGACGCGAACTTCACCGGCCTGCGCTACGCCAAGGAAGTGCAGGGCCAGCCCGGCGTCCTGCCCGGCGAGGAAGGCAACTCCGGCTCGCCGATCTGGCTTGAGCTTGAGCCGAACAGCTACTCGGACTTCGGCGCGGAAGTCACCACGACCGCCCGCTCGCCGATCACCGCCGGGCGGCAGAAGAAGAAGGGCCGCGTCACCGATCTCGACGCCAACGGCGGCTTCCAGATCGACTTCACCGGCAACAACATGGTGGACCTTCTGGACACCTTCATGTTCGCCGACTGGCGCGCTGCCGCCACCGTCACTCGCATCGAGAGCGTGACCGGCGCGACCGACCGCTACACGAAGACCGGCGCGTTCGGCTCGGGCTTCGCGGCCGGTGATCTGGTCTTCGCGTCGGGCTTCGTGCTCGACGCCAACAACGGGCTCAAGGCGATCTCCGCCGTCAACGCCGACTACATCACGGTCGGCGACGGTCTGGTGGATGAAGCCGCCACCGTGCAACCGGCCGATCTCGCCGGTTACGTCTTCGGCATCGTGATCGAAGCCGATGGCGACAACGGCTACGGCAGCGACGTGGAAGTCAGCTACACCGCCGAAGCGGGCGACGACATCGACGACGTGGGCAACGCCCTCGTCGCGCTGCTGGCGGCGCACACCCCGGCGGTGACGGCGACCTACACCGCCGCCACCGATGTCCTGCAAATCGCCTCGGCGGAGAACGCTGGTGACAGCGTGATCACCGCGACGGTCACGGACCCGCAGGGCTATGTGCAGACGGGCATGGCCCCGACCATCGAAGCGGCGACCGGCACCCCCGCCGACACGCGCGACGTGGACTGGACGGCCGCCGCGACCGCCGTGGACTACATCGAATACGGCAAGCTGCAACGCATCGGCGTTCAGTCCGCCGCTGGCGATCTGGACGTTGACGCCGCCACCGATCCGCTGCACCCGGCGCTGACCAGCACGACGCTGGACTTCACCGACTACGGTCTGATCCCCGGTCAGTGGGTCTACATCGGCGGCGACGCGGCGGGCACCCGGTTCACGAACGCCGGGAACAACGGCTTCGCCCGCGTCTTCTCGGTGTCGGCGAACCGGCTGGCGTTCGACAAGACGCAGAACACGATGGTCAACGAGGCCAACGCCGCGCAGACCGTCCGCCTGTTCTTCCCGGACCTGATCAAGAACGAGGCCGACCCGGACCTGATCGTGACCAAGACGGTCCAGTTCGAGCGGAAGGTCGTCGTCGGCTACGAATACCTGATGGGTTCGCACGGCAACGAACTGACGATCAACATGCAGACCGCCGACAAGATCACGGTGGATATGGCGTTCGTCTCGTTCGACGCCGACCCGACCGAGAGCCGGAAGCCGGGTTCGTTCCCGCCGATCCGCACCGCGCCGGAAGCGTTCAACACGACCAGCGATGTCGTCCGCATCCGTGCGTCGAAGCAAGGCAGCGCCTCGCCGCTGTTCGGCTTCGTGCAGGAGATGTCGCTGTCCATCAACAACAACGTCGAGCCGTTGAAGGCCATCGGCGTCCTCGGGGCCTTCGACGCCAGCATTGGCGACTTTGAAGTCACCGGGGACATCACGGCCTACTTCAACGACATCGAAGCGGTGCAAGCCGTCCGCAACTCGGACAGCCTGTCCATCGACTTCGCGCTGGCCTTCGACAACCAAGGCTGGCTGTTCGACGTGCCGCTGTTCACCGGCTCGAACGGGATGCTGAACGTGGAGAAGGATCAGGCCATCACGATCCCGGTGGGGATCGAGGCGGCCGAAGACCCCGATCTGCACACCACCCTGATCGTCTGCTGGTTCCCCTACCTGCCCTCGGTGGCGATGGCGAACTAGCCGGGCTTGCCAGCCTTCTAACGGCCGGATATGTTGAGGGCCGCCCTAGTCGGGGCGGCCCTTTTCACGTCACCATCACAGGACAGTCCCAGTGGCGAAGCAACCAGCTTTCAACCCGTTCGCGCAGTATGAAGTGAACGAAGACCTTGAGACGGCGGGCGTCTGGCTCGTCGATCCGTTCCACCGTATGCGCGTCGCTCGCGCGGGCGGTCGGAACACGAAGTTCAACACGATCTACGAGGCGCTGACGAAGCCCTACAAGCGCGCCATCCAGACGAAGACGCTGCCCAAGGACATCGACCTTGAACTGTCCCGCGAACTCTACGCGAAGGCGGTCATCACCGGCTGGTCCGTGGCCGAGATCGAGCAGAAGGACGGCCGCAACGTCGCCAAGCGCGATGAGAAGGGCGAGATCATCTGGATCGACGGCAAGATGTTCGACCCGGTGACGTTCGAGATCATCGACGTGTCGGTGGAGAAGATCGTCGAGACCTTCCGCGTGAAGCCGGAGCTTTACAGCTACGTCGTCGAGCGCGCCAACGACGTGACCACCTTCCGCGACGAAGACGCGGACGAAGCCGACGTGGGAAACTCCTAGCGTTCCTCGAATACCGCTTCAAATACGGGGACAACGAAAAGAGCATGATCGAGCAGTCATTGCGGGGACACGGCAAGTTGCCGGACCCGATAATGAACGCTCCTGAACTGTTCCCTTGGTTGTCCCCGTATTACGACGCATTCGAGGAACTGGTGGGAGAGCGCCGGTTTGACGGGATGACCGGCGAACACAGTCCGATCCCGTGGACTGCCATCGACCGCTACGCCCTGCGGCACCGGCACGGCGTCGGACGTGATTTCCCGACTCTGCTGCGGTATATCCGGGAGCTAGACTTCAAGCACCGGAAGCTCATCCGGGACAGCAGGCCGAAGCCGCAGGATCGCGGCGGCAATAAGTCGGGCAAGCCCGCTTCTGTCCCCAAGAGAAGGCCGCCGCGTCGCAGAAGGTAATCGGAGGCGGCGATGGTCTCGCGCGTAGGCTCAAACCAGTTCAGTAAGCGCCTGCGTCTCCGCAAAGAACAGTTCAAGGGCGCGTCCGAAAGGATGCTCAAGAACGCCGCCCGCGCCGCACTCGAAGTGATGGTGGCGAATACTCGGGTCGATACGTCGCGGGCCGTCTCCAACTGGATCGTTACCCGCGACGGCCCATCCTCTGACTTCATTCCTGCTTATTCGCCGGGCAAGAAGGGCTCGACGGCCGCCCTGTCCATGGCCGAAGCTCTCGCCATGGGGCGGGCCGAGATCGAGGCATTCGACATCAACGCGGACCTCGACTTGTTTATCACGAATAACACCCCGTATCTTCGCTACATCGAAGGCTCTGCCCTTACTGCCATGGGGCAGCAGGCCGCGAAATCAGCACTCGTCGGGGCAAGACTGTTCAGCTAATGGCCGAAGAAGTCTTCAAGGTCAGGTTTACGCAGGATGGCGCAAAGGAGATCGTTCGCTCCTTTGACGACTTCATCCGTGGAGCCGATACTGCGGAGGAAGCCGCACAACGTCTGGTCAAGGCGACCAATGACGTGCGCCGGTCTGCTGACCCGGCCCAGCGAGCCTACGACAAACTGGCAGGGTCGATGCACACCCTGCGCCGCGCTGAACAAGCCGGTATCATCAGTGCGGGAGAACGGGCGCGTCTTCAAGATCGCCTGACCATCACGTCGCAGGCCCAGCTTCGGCCAATCGGTTCGCTGATCTCGAAGATCGGCGAGGAAACGCGGGCGTGGGGGCGGTCGAACGTCGAGCGTCAGGCGACGCTCCGCACGATCAGTCAAGTCGAGAGCATGATGCGTCGCGGCATTGCCGTGACCGATCAGGAGCGGGCTGCGATCCAGCAGGCGAACACCGCCTACTATCGGAAGCGCGAGAGCCTGCGTGAAGTCGCCGAAGCGGAAGCGGCGGCTGCCGCTGCCGCGAAGAAGTCGGCGGCGGAACAGGCGACGGCGACAAACCGGATGATCCGGGAAAACGCGCAACTGCTGTCGTCCTACGAACAGACCTATCGCAACTCCGGCAACGCCGTCGAGAGCGCCATCGCCAAGCAGAACGCCGCCATCGCCAGCGCGGCCGACGCCTACCGCCGTGGCGTCATCAGCGGTGAGCAGCTTGTCGAAGTCGAAGGCCGCATCCGTCGTCAATACGAAGAGGCCATCGACCCGACCACGCGCATCGCCCGGTTGACGCGGGAACGCGCGCAGTATCTCACTGGCCTCGCCAACAGCGGTCGCAATCTGGCGCAGGTGGAGCGCGAGCTTGCCCGGCTCGACGCGCAGGGGATCACGGTCGGCCAAGCCCGCATCCGGCAGCTTCGCCAAGAGGCGCAGGCGGTGGATCGTCTGCAAAATGGCTACGAGAGCATCGGCCGACTGCAAACGGTGTTCAGCCGGGTTCTCGGCGGTGTCGGGCTCGGCATGGCCGCTGCCTTCTTCACGCGGTCGCTCGACGACGTGACGACCTACAACAACCGGCTGCGGCTGGTGGCGACTTCGCAGGAGAACGCGAACCGCCTGTTCGACGAGGCCGTGGGCATCGCCAACAGGTCACGCTCGGCGCTGGGCGACGTGGTGGAGGCTTACGGCCGGATCGCGCGCTCGACCCGTGAACTGGGACTGTCCCAGCAAGACGCCCTGAACATCACGGAAGCCGTCACGAAGTCCTTCCGCATCTCCGGCGCGTCCATTCAGGAAGCGTCCGCATCGGCGGTTCAGTTCGGTCAGGCCCTCGCGTCGAACCGACTGGGCGGTGATGAACTGCGCTCGATCCTCGAACAAGCGCCGCGTCTGGCGCAGGCCGTCGTGGATGGGATCAACCTGCTGAACTCGACCGATCCTTCGACGCTGCCCAAGGCGCTGCGGGATGAGATCGCCAAGACCGGCCGCATCTCCATCGGCACGATGCGTCAGATCGCCAAGGAAGGTCTGCTGACCAGCGATGTCGTGGCCCGTGCGGTGATGACGCAGCAGGGCGCGATCAACAGCGAGTTCGCACGGACGATCCCGACCATCGCCGAGAGCTTCGTCGTTCTCAAGAACAACTGGCTGGCCTTCCTGAACGACTTCAACAAGGGGTCCAGCGTCGCCGCGATCATCGCGGGCGGCGTCATGCTGATCGGTCGGAACCTTGAGACCATCATTCCCATCGCGGCGACGCTCGCTGCGATGATGGCGACGGTGTTTGTCGTCAAGACCATTCAGGACTTCGTGAACGTCATCCGGGCGGTGCCGGGGTGGATCGGCGTAGCCACGGCGGCGACACAGGCGAACACCGTGGCGACCGGCGCGAACACCGGGGCTATCACGGCGCAGTCCGGCACCCTCGGAACGAACACCGCCGCCATCATCGCCGAGACCGAAGCTCTCGCCGCCAACAGCGCCGCCCAAGGGGCCAACGCCGGAGCCCGCGCAGGGGCCGGTGCGGCTGCCGCTGGCGGCCGTGTCGTTCAGGGCGGGGGTGCTGCCGTCAACGCGGTCGCCAACGGCATGACGGCGGCTGGCGTGGCCGCTGCTGCCGCCGCCCCGCGCGTGACCCTGATGCAGCGCGCCACGTCGGCCCTCGGGATGGCTGCGCGGGTGACGCTCGGCTTCGTTCTGGCGCTCGCCGCCGGGGTCGGCACCTTCGTCCTCGCGGCGGCTGCCGGGCTCGGGCTGGTGATCGGCCTGTGGGCGCTTCTGCGCGACAGGACGGAAGACGCGACCGAACAACTGCTGATCTACGGAGAAGGCGCAACGCAGAAGGCGATCAAGGGTCAGGTCGGCTTCTTCGATGTCGCGCTTGGTCTGTGGGATACGCTGTCCGGCAAGGTGGATGAAGTTTCGCAGTCCCAGTTGCAGCACCAGCAACAAGTCCGCGATCAAGGCATCACCGCCGCGCAGGAACGCACCGAAGCCGAAATCCAAGCTGAACAAGAGCGGCTGGACGCCAGCGCCGTTGCTGCCGCGAGCACGATGTCTGTCTACGCGCAGATGAATGAGGGTATCATCAAAGACTTCATCGGCATGGTCGGTGATCTGGTCCGTGGCGCGACCTACATCAGCGAGACTTTCGGAACGGTGTTCAACTGGATCGGGGCCGCAGCCTCGAACATGGTCAACGCCATCGGTCAACGGATCGCCCAGTTCTACAACCGCTTCGTTCTGCCCATCGTGAACCAAGCCGCCCGGTTCGGCATCGGCAGCGGAGGCACGGCGCTGTCCGAAGCGAACAACCAGCAAGACCTTGGCGCTGTCTGGCGGCAGGGCGACCGCAACGCCGTCATGGCGGCCGGTCAAGCTGGCAACGCCACCGAAGAACTGCTGGCCCGGTCGATCCTGTCTCGCGCTGCCCGCTCGCAGGGTGCCGGACGCGCCGGGCTTGAAGGCCCGACCACGCCGACGCTCACCAGCCCCTCCGGCGGAGATGACGCGCGCCGTCGTAACCGCGAGCTTGAAGAAGCCCGCCGTCGCTACCGTCAGCTTCGGGATGAACTGGACCCTCTCGCCAAGATCACCGACGACTACGCGGCCGATCAGGCGACCCTCAACGAGGCCCTGCAACGCGGCTTCATCACGGCGTCGCAACACGCCGACCTGATGGGCCGCCTGACGGCGCGCTACAATGACGCCATCGACCCGCTGTCGAAGTATGTCCGTGAGTCGAACGCCGAACTGGCGATCCTACAACTGTCGGTCGGCGAGCGCGAACTGGCGACGGCGATCATGGAGCGTGAGCGTTCCGAGCGGGAGCGCCTGCGCCGCGACCTGACCGCCGACGAGCGCGCCCGGATCGCCGAGATCGAAGGAATGCGGATCGCGGCCGAGCGCCGGGCGTCCATGGTGGACGGCATCATGGACGCGGCCCGCGCCCGTGAGATCGAGCTTGGCTATCTTGGGCAGACGCCGCAGATGATCGAAGCCGAGCAGCGCGCCCGTGGCTATCTCGACGAGGCGCTGCGGAACAACGTCGAAGGGGCGCAAGCCCTGTTCGAGCAAGCTGTCCAGCAAGAGCTTGAGTTCATCCGTCTGCGTGACGCCGGTCGTCGCGTCGATGAGATGTATCTGTCCATGACGGAGAGCAGCCGGACGCTGGCGCAGGACACCGCCGCGCTGAATACGCTGTTCGGTCAGGGTCGTATCAGCCTCGAACGCTATAACCGCGAACTTCGCAATCTGGCGCTCAATGATCTGGCCGAACAGACGGGCGGCGGCGCTGGACGTGAACGCGCGATCCTCAATCTCAAGAACCGCACGGAGGACATGGCGTCCGGCGTGGAGACGGCGTTCAACAACGCCTTCCAGTCGATTGAGGACGGGTTCGCCGGGCTGTTCGCGGGTGCCGAGTTCGACGCCTCGCAACTGTTCAGCAACATCGCGTCCGACGCCGCGCGCATCTTCTACAGGGCTGCCATCGACCCGCTCGTCACGCGGCTTGGTCAGCAGGCCGGGCTTGCCGGGTTCGGCGACAGCGCGCAAGCGACGGCGGCTGCCGCTGCCCAGCAACAGCAGATCGAGAGCGCCCGCACGGCTGTCGCCGCGCAGGGGGAGCAAACGCGCGCTGCCTTGGCCGGGCTGACGGCTCCTACGCAGATCAGCGAAGCCGCCACGACGCAGGCTGGCGTGGAAGCCGCCCGGACCACCGCCGCGACGACGGGCGTCCAGACGCGCGCCGCGCTCGAAGCTGCCGCCCAGCCGGGGCTCGTGTCGGCCGCCGCCGGACAGCAGGCCGCTATCGAGACGGCCAAGACGGCGGCCACGGGCACGGGCGTCGCCACCCGCGTCGGGATCGAGGCTGGGGCGCAGGGAACGCTCGCCGGGGTCAAGGCTGGCGACGTGGCCCTGCATACCGGCGCAGAGACGGCGAAGACGGCCGCCACGGTCGCCGGAGCCGCCACCCGCACCGCGACCGAAGCCTCGGCCGCTGCGACGACCAAGGGGTTGTCGATCACCAGCGCCCTCACCGAGATCGGGGCCAACGCTGTGAGGGCCGCCACGGGGGCCTACGCGGCTATCGCGGGCATCCCGGTCGTCGGGCCGGTGCTCGCGCCCGCTGCGGCTGCTGCGGCGCTCTACGGGGTCTACGCGCTGGGCCGGAAGATGTTCTCGGCCGAGCAGGGCTTCGGCAGCGTCCCCTATGACGGCGCAGTCACCGAACTTCACAAGGAAGAAATGGTGCTGCCCGCCAAGTATGCGAACCCGCTGCGTGACAATCTGGTCAACGGCGACGGCTTCGGCGGCGGTGAACAGGCTCCGCCGGAAGTCAACATCGACCAGCAGTTCGTGAACGTCCTTGACCCGGCGGCCATGGTGGATGCTATGGAGTCGAACCGTGGCGTCCGCGCCGTGCTCAACATCATTCAGTCCAACCCCGAAGCCATCAAACGCGCTCTGTCGGTGTAATCATCATGTCGTGGATCACAGGAACAGCTACCGATCTGAAAGACCTTCTTGAACAGGTCAAGGATCATGCCGTCAGCGAGGGGTGGACTGTCCATTACTCGACCGGCGGTGCTGCGCCGAATACCGACATGTGCTTCTTTGAAGGTCCGGGTTACGGCAGCGGCTATGAATGCTACTTCGGCATTCGCACGTTCGAGAACGCTCCGAACAACCACTACTGTCTCGAACTGCGCGGACAGACGGCATATGACGGCGCAAAAGGCTGGGCGGATCAACCCGGCCGGTCGCCGAACACGACGTTCACCCGCCTGTGGAATGGCACGATGACCTACTGGCTGGCGATCTCGGATCGCCGGATGCTGCTGATCGTCAAGTGCTCGAACACCTATCATTCGCTCTACGCCGGGTTCTTCAACCCCTTCGCCAATCCCGTCGAATACCCCTATCCCATGTATATCGCGGGCGACGCCCCGGATGTCGGGCCATTCGGTGCGACGGACGTGAATGCGCGCTCGGTGGCCTTCCCCGGTCGCGGTGGAGCCTACATGCGCGATCCGGCGGGGAACTGGCGCGTGGTCGCCGTCTGGAACGATGACGAGAGCTTCGACTTCCAGCGCGGCGCGACCGGCGTCTTCACCGTCTGGCCCTACCTGTCCTACGTCACGAACTCGGACAACCCGGTGAACCAATACGCCTACCCGCCCTACGCTCGGGCGGAGGCGCTGCCGGGCGTCAGCGACAGCATGTTCATGTCGAACTGCTACATCATCGGCACCGATGACGAGGCGGGCGTCATGGGTGTGCTCGAAGGTGTCTACTGGGTGCCCGGCAACACGATCTCCGCCGAACAGCAGCTTACGGTGGACGGCAACACCTATCGCGTCTTCATCGCCATCTCGCGGTCGGTCGAAAGTCCGTCGCAGTTCTACGCCGTGAGGGAGGCGTAACATGTCTTTCCAAACCGGCACCTTCGATAACACCGACACGTTGGCGGATGTCTTCGCGCTTCTGGCGTCGTTCGCGGGCTCGAACGACTGGACGGTTCATACGTCCACTGGCATCGACTTCCACGCTTCGCAGGACGAATGTCACGTCAGCCTCGTAGGCACCACCACGAGCACCATGAACGACCAGTTCGGGCCGTCCGGCAGCGCGACTACCCCGGATCATCGCATCAACGGGCGGCTACGGGCTACCGCAGCGGCCTACAGCGCCTCGGACGTGACCGGCAACAACGGCCGGGTTGTCTCGAATGACTGGACGCCACCCTACGCGAACTACTGGCTGTTCTCGAATGCAGACGGCGAAGCCCCCTACATCCATCTCGTCGTGCAGCGCGCGGACGGCCGCTTCAACCATCTGTCGTTCGGCGTGGTCGATAAGAAGGGTGCTTCGTATACCGGCGGTGCATTCCTTCACGGCACCTACTGGCAATGGGGCTTTTCCGCCAACACGGAGAGCGGAGGCGCGAACGGCTCGAACCTGTCTACCGCCGCGCATCTCTATTTCGGCTCCCTGAATAACCAGATCAACTTTGCCGGGCATAATATCTTTCTCGGCGACGTGGACGCTGATCTGATCATTCACAACAATACCGTCGTCAACTTCACTCGCGGTAAGCTGGCCCCGCTGTTCGACGCCACGAAGTCTCTGGCGGGGCATACTTCGTCGGTCTATGCGCGCTGGCTTGGCCCGTTCTTCCATCTCGGCCCGCATCCGATCAACGGCGTAACGCCGCTGATGGAAGTTCCGGTCATGCGCTTCAACACCGAGAGTTCCCGGCTGCAATATCTCGGCTCTCTACCGGACTGGCGCTATTGCTCGATGATCGGGCGCGATGAAGGGGAGACTGTCAACTTCTCGTCCGATGAGTGGCTGATCTTCCCGCTCAAACGCGCCCTGCCATGGAACCCGGAACCGTTTGCCGCCAAGAGCGTCACGTCCGGCCCCTACGGTGTGGCGATCAAGAAGAACGTCTAGGCCATGAGCATCGGCCGGAAGTTCAGCGAGCCGGTCACGGTCTACGATGCCTACGGGCGTCCGACGCCGGAGCCTGTGCTGGTCCATGCCTCCGTCGCCGAAGCGTCGGAGCGTTTCGCGTTCGCGGGTGACGGCGTTCTTGAGACGCCGACCGACACCCCCTACGCAGGCATCGGCATCCGGTTCGTCAGCAGCTTCTTCGGCACCTACTATAACCGCGTCTACGCCATTCCGCGTTCGCTGGCGTTGGTCGATCCTGACAACGGCGATCCGAACACCTTCTACCTGTGGAACGCCTCGTTCGAGACGGTTGAACTGACCGACATCGCGGCCTCGGGAAACACGGGCCTGACGCTCTCGTTCGATGTCGGTCTCGTTCTCGACGAGATGGTCCTTGGGGAAGTCGCGGTGATCGTCACTCCGGCTGCCCCCGTGGCCGCCGATGCGGACTACAGCTTCACCTTCGACAACGGCTTCGTCGCGCCGTTCTTCGTGAGCCTGCTGCGGACGAACCTGCTGTTGCTCGCACCCGAAGTGCCGGTCAACCAGACCCTCGAATGGAAGACCAACATCCTGACCGCGCGTGACGGCACCGAGCAGCGGTTCGGCGTTCGCCAGCTTGCCCGCGAGAGCCTGTCCTACAAGTTCATCTACGAGAGCACCGATCAGGAGCGCGAAGTCTACGCGCAGTTCTTCGCAAAGGGCGGTGAAGTCTTCTCGGTTCCGATCTGGCATGACCCGATCCGCCTGATGGAGGCAGCGACCGCAGGCGCGACGCAGGTGAAGATCGACACCGCCCGCTATGACGTGGGCGCTGACGATCAGCTTTATATCGAGCACGATGACGGCTCCTACGAGATCGTGCGGGTCGAAGCCGTCCAGTTCGACGGCACCACCATCTCGCTTTACACGGCGCTGCTGGCGGACGTGCCGACGACCCGTCGCATTTATCGGGTGACGACCGTCTATCTGCCTAGTCGGCCGACTCTCCGCCGGGGAGCATACCAGCACCTTGAAACGACGCTCGACCTTCGGCTGACGACCGCCCGCGAACTCTATACCGGCGACGCCGTGGCCGTTGAGATCGGGCAGACGACGCAGCTTCGGGATCGGGTGATCTCGTCCACGGTCTATACGCTGGGTGGCGTTCCCATCATGCACGGTCGTCCTCTCGTTGAAGGCACCGTCGATGAGAGCTTCGACTGGAACTACGAAGTGCTGGACTACGAGACCGGCGTGTTCGACCAGACGACACCGCTGGATAAAGCGGCTGTCACCTATGAGCGTATGTTCTACGCGCGCTATCCCTACCAGAAGTTCTTCTACAACTATGCCATGGACCACATGCACGGCCAACGTCGGCCAGTGTGGCTCCCGACGTGGCAGCAAGAACTCAATGGTCGCGTCACCAGCGCCATCGGGACGACGGTCATCATCGGCGACGAACGCTACTTCGACGACTTCCCGGCCGACAGCAGTCACCGGGGACTCTGGTTCCGCTGGACACAGGGCTGGCTTGCCCGGCGCGTGGTCGCGGTCGCCAAGGACGGGGAGGGCAACACGGTCGTCGAGATCGAGCCCGCCCTGCCCCTCGACTTCCCGGCAAGCCCGCCTTATCAGGTTGGGTTCCTCGTGCTGGCGAGGCTCGGGTCCGACGAAGTGCAAATCGAGCACCGGGCGGCCTATAGTCTGCTGAACATGACGTTCCAGTCCACGAACAGCACCGACGAAGGGGTGTAGGTTTTGACGTTCCTCGCTGACGAGACCAGCGTAGACAAGGGGCAGCCGATTGAACTGTATAGGTTCGTCGGCTCTCTGGACGTTTATACCTACACGTCTGGCAATCGTCCGATCACCTACAACTCCGAAGTCTACCGTCCGGTCCCGATGCAGCGCAGCGAGATCAAGCTGGGCGACGTGACTGAACGGAACGAGTTGAAGGTCACAATGCCGATCAGCGTAAAGCTGGTGCGTGATTATGGCTTCGACATTCCGCCGCCTGAACTGACGCTTTCCATCTTCCGCGTTCACGGCGTCAGTGGCGCGATCCAGCCGTGGTTCCGAGGCAGCGTCGTCTCAATCACCATGGAGGGCAACAAAGCCTCCGTGGCGATCCCGTCGATCTTCTCGGCTTACATGTCGTCCGAGTTCCCGAACATCATGTATCAGAGCCAATGCAACTGGCCTCTGTATTCGCCGGGCTGCGGCGTGAACCGCGACGACTACCGGCTGGACACCGTTATCAACGCCATCATCGACGAGACCAAGATCGTCGTGGAGGACGCGGCTGACTACGCGAACGGATGGTTCAAGGCAGGTGAAATCGTCACGGCGCAGGAGCGCCGACTGATCGTCGAGCACAGCGGGTCTCAACTGACCCTGAACTATCCCTTCCGCTCGATGACGCAGGGCATGAATGTCACGGCCTACGCCGGGTGCGACCACAGCATTCAGACGTGCCACGAGAAGTTCGACAATCTGGTCAACTTCTTCGGGTTCCCCTACACGCCATCTCTCAACCCCTTCCTCGTGGGGCTGCGCTAATGTGGATTGCTCTGATCGTCGCGGTCGGGTTCTTCCTGCTGGCGCAGTTGATGATCCCGACGCAGAAAGCGAAGGCTGGCACCTTCGACGACTTCGACTTCCCGCGCATCGACGACGGGTCGCCGGTCTACTACATCGCGGGTCGCGTCAAAGTCGATAGCGCAAACCTGCTGTGGTATGGCGACTTCTCATCTAAGCCTATCAAGAAGAAGTCCGGCCTGTTCAAGAAGTCCACGGTTGGCTACAAATACTTCCTCGGTTTCCAGCTTGGCATCTGCCTCGGGCCGGGCGTGAAGTTGCTGCGCGTCTGGTTCGGGCAGGAAGAACCCGGCTACGTCAACACGGGCGGCAATACCGGCGGCTCCTTCACGATGAAGGACGAAGACGCTTTCGGCGGCGAGACCGGCGGTGGCGGCTACGATCTGCAATGCACCTACTATCCCGGCTCATCGACGCAGACAGCCGATCCTTACCTGCAACAGCATCTTGATCTGGTGCCGGGCTGGCGCGGGCTCGCCTATCTGGTCATGCACGGCTACATCGGCAACTCGACGAACCTGCAAGCTGTGTCCGTCGAAGTCGAGCGTGTCCCGGACCCGCTGGGCCTCGGGCCGAAGGCGCTCATCGGCACCGAAGGCGACGTGAACCCGGCGAACGTCATCTACGAAATGCTGACCAACAACTTCGGCGCGCTGGGCATCAATCCGGTGCGCCTGAACGTGGCGTCGTTCGTCAGCGCCGGGAACATCTTCTTTGACGAGGACGAGGGTATCAGCGTCGGCTTCGGCGGTTCGACCGGCAAGATCGCTGATGCCTTTGCCGACATCCTGCGTCAAGTCGATGCGACGATGTATGACGACCCGGTGGACGGTCAGGTCTATCTCAAGCTGCTGCGGCCGGACTACGATGTCTCCGAACTGCCGGTGCTCGACGCTTCGTCGATCATGGAAGTCGCCAGCTACGCGATCAACCTGTGGGGTGACACGAAGAACAAGGTCCGCGTGACCTACACCGACCGCTCCCGGAACTACAAGAACGATGCGGTTGCCGTGGCCGAAGACATGGCGAACATCGCCTTCCAAGGCAACGAAGTGAAGCCGTCTACTTCGGAGTATCCGCACGTCAAGCGGTCGGCCCATGCCGCGCGTAAAGCCACCCGCGATCTGGCGATCCTCTCCACTCCCATCGCCAACATCCGTCTCACGTCTCTGCGTTTCGAGATGGGCCTGCGTCCCGGCTCGCCGGTCAAGATGAGCTATGGCGAGTATGAGATCGAGCAACTGATCCTGCGCGTGAAGTCGGTCAATCTCGGCGATCTGACGAACAACCGTCTCGTCATCGAACTTACGTCCGACAAACACGCCCGGTCGCTGACGATCTACGGTGTTCCGGGTCCGTCGCTGTTCGAGCGCCCTGTGCTGTCGGCGCAGTCGATCACCGTGGCGAAGACGCTGGAAGCGCCGATCTGGTTTGTGCGCGCACAGGACGACATCATTGACGAAGAAGCGCCTCGCGTGATGGCGCTGCCGAAACGGCCGTCCGGCACCCAGCAGGCGTATCGTCTCTACGCCAAGGTCGCGGGTGAAGCTGCCTACGAAGAAATCGACAGCGAAGTGGCCTACCCGGAACACGGGACGCTTCACGCCAACTATCCGCTTTCCTACGCCTACGACAACACCGTGGGCCTCGAACTGGCGACGCTCGACGAGCCCGACGTGTTGACGCAGGCGACGGTGGCGCAGATCACCCAGCAGGGCGTCAACCTGATCCTCGTGGACGACGAGATCATGGCGTTCGAGACCTACGAGACGAACGGCTCCGGCCGGTATGTGCTCAAGGGCGTCCACCGGGCCTTGCTCGATACCGTCCCGGCCGCGCATAGTGCCGGGGCGAAGGTGGTCTGGCTGACGGCCGACAACGTGGGGACGCGCGAGTTCGCGGTCGGCGACGACGTGAGCCTCGTGCTGGCGTCTATCGCCCCCCGTGGCAGCCAGAACGAGACCACAGGCGTCACCATGTCCGTTCCGGGGGAACTCTGATGGAAGGCCGGGCTCTCCGCCCCTACCCGCCTGTCGTCGTCAGCTTTGACGGCGAGCTTGCGCCTGCCTCCGTCGAAAACCTGACGCCCATCGTCGTCGAGTGGAAGCGCCGAGATCGCCGCAAGCAGATCATCGCCCTGCCGAGCGATCCCGACGAGGATGTTGAAAGCGGCACCGAGTTCTGCGTTCGTCACGGCCCGCCCGGCTTCCAGACGGTCACTGTCCTCGGCACAGCGTCCGAGACCAGCGGCGACTTCAATCTGGACTTCGCGGGTTACAGCCGCATCGAAATCTTCGCGCGGCGCGACGGGTATGAGAGCACGGCATTCGTCTTCGACACGACGGCGGAGAACGGGGCTGGGGCCTCCGTCGCCGGATTGCTGGGCACCGTGGCCGTCACTGGCGCTGTCGAAGGCGCTGTGACCGTTCAGGTCGAAGCCGAACTGCCGACCATCGACATCCAGTTCACGGAGCCGGTGGAGCTTGAAGTCGAACTGCCCGAAGCGATCACCGTCACGCCGGTCGAAGGGTCGGTGGACACTATCGTCGAGATCACCGAGAACTTCATCATCGGCGTGTCGTCGCTGCTGGAAGTTACGGTAGACATCAGCGTTGAAGCCGCAGGCGACATCGGCACAATCACGGCCACGGTTCCGACTGTCACTCTTGAGGCCGGAGCCGACAAGGTGGCGGGCACGGGCATCTACGCCTTCCCGGCCGTCGTGCTCGATGAAGTCCTCGGGTTCGCGGAGGGTGAGATCGTCGAGCCGACAACCACCATGGCAACGCCGATTTGGGGCAACAACGGGCGCATGGCGGGCAGCGTTCCGTTCTCTACGGGCAGCGTCACGCGCTACGTCAACCCGCTGGGCCAGTTGCTCCCCTACGCCGACTTCGCCTACACGCCGCATACGACCGAAGGCGCTTGGCGTCATCCGATTGGCGCGGACGGAACGCTGGACCGCCTCAACATCAACGTCTCGGCTAACGGCCGCAGTTCCGACACCGTGTTCACGCTGACTGTCAACGGTGTCGATACGACGCAAACTGTGACTGTCGGCGGGGGCGTGACCGGAGACGTGCTGACCGCTGGTGATCCGGTCGCCGTGGTGGCTGGCGATCTGCTGGGCCTCAAAGTCGTGACCGGCGCAGGCGGTGGCACCCTGTCGCTGGCCTGCACCAGCATGTCGTTCGAGGCAGACGAGGGAGTGGTCATGCACCACTCCATGATGGGCGATCTCGCCATGAACCAAGCGCCGTCCACGGGCGCGCGGGGCGGCCCGATCCATGGCACGGTCGAAGGCAACAGCTTCGGCGAGTCGTGGGATGGTTCGCCGATCTCGTCGGGCAACAACTATTCCGCCCGTGTCCACACCGCAGGCGTTGTCAGCCGTCTTGTCGTTTACGTTCCCACGAACACGTCTTCTGTGGATCAGACGTTCACGCTCTGGAAGAACGGTGTCGCAACCGACCTGTTCGTGACTATCCCGGCGGGCACGACAGGACAGTTCTCGAACAACGCCGACGAGATCGCTGTCGAGCCCGGCGACAGGCTTCATTATCGACTGGTAGCGACAGCAGGCGGCGGAACAGGGTCGTCCCGGTTCGGCTGGGCACAGTGTATCATCTCGCGGGATGTCGCGGCCTACGACGTGTATGTCGCGCAGCGAGCATCCGATACGCTGCAAGGTTATAGCGGCTCGCAGCACTTCTTTGGCCTTGCGCTCATCAACCCGAATACGAGCGACAACGACACTGGCAGCCACACTCGTCAAAACCTGCCAGTTGGCGGCGTCGTGGACAAGCTGTGGGTGCGTTACAATCACTCGGGCGGCGGCACGTCAGGATACAGCTACACGCTGCGTAAGGGCGGGGCCAACACGGCGCTGGCGGCGAACGCCCCGGCGAGCACCGGAAGCGGCACGGCGGAAGATACGACGCACACCGTCAACTTCGCGGACGGCGACCGCGTGTCGGTCGGCTTCCAAGCGGAGTCGTTCAGCCAGTGGCCGCAGGCATGGGGCTTCACGGTCTCGGCCGCCTGACTAGAAATCTGATGCGCCGGGGTGGTAGGTTCGGCGATCCTTGCGCCCCGGAAGCTGCCGTGCCCCGCCCGAACTCGCTCACGAACTGGATCAAGCTGCCCGTCGATCTCAAGCGGGTCGGCGAATGGATCAGCATGTTGCGCGATCTCGCGGCTCTGCTGTTCATCCCGTTCCTGTGCCTCTACGGCGCGATCATGGTCTATGTCCTCGTCCGGTTCTTCGGGAACCCGGAGCGGCCGGAGAGCGTGGTGCTGGCGGTCGTGAACTATCTCGGCGCGGCGCTGGTCGGCCTGTGCGTCCTGATCGGGCTGGGCGTCCTCTGGCTTCAACGCCGGAACATCCCGACCATGACGATCACGACGCCCATGGGCACCGTCAACATCGGCTCTGGCGACGCCGCACAGGCCGGGCTTGCCGGAGCGGTCATCGACGCCATCACCCCGCCTGACGCGCCCTCCGTGGCCGCCGCTGCGGCCGGTGGAGCACCCCCGCCGTCCAAGCCTGCGGCCACGGCTGCCGCCGACGCGGAGTTCGAGCCCGAACCGCCCGCCGGAGGGAAGTCCTGATGCTGAACTGGATCGCAGACCGCATCTTCGGGCCGCTGTTCGACGGCCTGCTGACGTGGGCACCGTGGCTCTGGCTGGCCCTGTGCGCCACGGTGGCGCTCTACCTCTTTTTCGCCATGCCGCTCGTGTTCAAGCGGCGCTGGCAGGCCATCGTCGCTGCCGCCGTCGTCGGGTTCGTCGCGCTGTGGGTGTGGCAACACTTCGACGAGTTCGCAGACTTGAAGCGCCAGAACGACGAACTGGTTCAACAGAACGAAGAACTCGAAGGCCGAGTGGACAATCTCGGTCAAAGCATCAGCAACTATGAGACCGCAGTCGGCAATCTCGAACGTCGTCAACGTCAGATCAGAGCCGAGATCACCGCAGCCCGACAAGGGCTCGACAGTGAGACCATTCAGAGGGAAGTCAACAATGATCCGGGGCAAGCTGCTGTCGATCTGTCTGATCGCTGGAATAGCTTTGGCAGGATGTCAGACGAGGCCACAAGCGGGTTCGGCCGTCCAACGGCTTCCGCTACCGGCCCCAGCGCCGACGCAGACGCAGGAAGTTGAGTGGGGCATCCTACAGCCGGGGGAACAGCCGTCAGAGACGGTCGTTACCCTCACCTTGCCCATGTTTGATCGTCTCGTGTCCAACGAAGCTGAACAGTTGCGTTGGATCAAGGAAGCTGTAGAACAGCTTCGCTACTACAGAGGCGAACAACCGGGGGCCACGCAGCAGCGATGACCAAGCCTATGATCCTCGTCCACTTCGATCACTTCCGCGAGACCTTCCCGTTTCGGGCTCTCGAATGGCTGATGGCCGTCGTCCTGATCGGGTGGGGCCTTGTGCTGCTGCACCCTGACTACTCGGCCGATCAGTCCGCGTGGGCGAATACGCTGTTCGCTCACGTCTCGTCTCAACTTTTTGGTCAAGCCTGCCTCGTCGTAGGCTTGATTAGGTTCACCGCCCTGCTTATCAATGGTCTGTGGTGGAGGACGCCGTTTGCACGTCTTGTAACAACCTTCGCCGCCAACTTCCTGTGGGTCGCCATCGTCTTCGGGCTGGCTGCGTCGGACACGTTGAATACTGGCTGGGCTGTGTATCCCGCCTTTGTAGTCGCCGAGTTCTATAACGCCTTCCGTTCCGCCGACGACTCCCGCAAAAGTTGGCTGGAACGAAAGGCAGCGCGAGTTGGACGGTCTCGATAAGCTCCCGGCATGGATACAGGTCGCGGTCTTTCTTGGCGTCCTGATCGCCACCACCGTCGCCTCTGCCTCCGGGTGGATGCGCGACAAGTGGTTTAAGCGCCCATCCTCCGCCCCCTCGCCTACGCTCCCCACGAAAGATGCCGTCGTGATGTCGGCCGCTATCGCGGACAGTCAGGCCATCAACAATCTGGCTACCGGCATCAACCGGCTCGTGGACTTCCTTGAACAGGACCGCGAAGATCAGGAGCGCAGGGACCGCGCCCTGCGGACGTGCATCCAAGAGCTTCTGGACAGCAACGACCGGGTGGCGGGGCTCTTGAGGCAGGCCCTCCATCCGTTCGGCTTCGGCGGCGTCGCCCGGCCGGGGGACAGGCCGCCGGACGGCTCTTGACGGAACGGCCGGGCCGTGGGATAGGGAGATCGTCTAGGCCGGGCTGCGCGCTCGTTCTTGGTCATGTGGGAAGCCAACTCCTGTGACGTTCAGCCCCGCCGGTCTTCGGATCGGCGGGGCTGATGCGTTTTCGGGCTTGCCCGATTTTTAAGCGTCGTCCCCGTAAAGCAGGATCATGTAGTTGTCACCGTGGCACCGCTTCGGTTTACAGTGGCAGACCAAATCCCTTCCGCGCAGGTATTCCAGCCAAGCAGGGTTCTCGGCGGCACGGTTACGCGCATATACTAGGTGCAGATCGCAGACATCATCGCGGGTGGTTCCATGGACACCGATGACGAAGGGATTGCCGTAGGCCGTCCCTCTGTCGATACACACCGCGTCGGCCGGGTAGCCGTCACGCTTCATGTTCAAGACGCGAGGGCGGTCAGCCACCGGCTCGCTGTCCTTGACCGAACCGAAACCGCGACCGGCTGTCGATGAAGCCCTCGTCTTGCAACAGGGCCTCCACGGGCGACAGAGCGATGGCGTCGATTCCGGGCGTCGCCTCTGCCAGCAGATCGGCGTAGGCCCCCGCCACGGTCGGCCGGGCCAGCAGATCGTAGAGAGCCCGCACCGTGGCCGCATCCCGGCGAGGAACAGCCGGGCAAGCTCGGGTCAGGATGCAGCGCCGGTCCAGCGTCTCGTGCGTCACAGCGCCCCTCTCGGGCAGGCTGGGCAGGAACAGGCCGGGGACCAGCCAAACGCGCTCCACGCAGCCGATCAGGGCATAGCTGCGGCCACCTGCCAGCCACCGCTTCTGCCCCCACTCCCGCTGCCCGCGCTCGAACCTGATCTCGCCTCCGGCGATCCGCTTCCGGGGCTGGTGCAGCAGCTTGGTCTCAAGGTGGAAGGAGCCGCCGTCATAGCAGCCTTCGATGTCCGGCGTCGCCTTGCCGACGACGTTCTCTACACGCTGGGCGTGGAACTTGGGACTGCTGAAATCTGGATGGCGCTTAAGCCAGTCCCACAGGATGCCTTCGGACGACGCCATGGCGTCACCGCGCCGCGAACCAGTCGGCGTAGGACATGTCCCGGTCGATCTGCTGGAACACCTTCGCGTAGATGAACTGATACAGGTGCTTTTGCAGCGTGACGCCGATGTCGTTGATCAGGTCTTCGACGCCGGTCAGTTCATCCACCTTGAAGTCGGTCGGAACGCGCGGCTGTTGACCGGGAACGCGCAGGCGGAAGACGAAGCCGCCGTTCTCCTTGATCAGATCGGCTTCGTTCTGGTGCCGCACGTCGTCGCAGATGATCAGCGCCTTGGACTGCCCCGCCATGACGAACTGTTGGAGCCACAGGTTTCCGTTCGTCAGGTCTCGGGCCACCTTGCCGATGCCCTCCATGAACTGACGCGGCGACGCTCCGCAGAGCGCCGGGTGCGGCTGTTCCTTGAGGACGGGATCGCGCAGGACTTCCATCGGGACGCCGAGCACGACCATGATCTCCCTGATCTTGTCGGCGAACGAGATGCAGGTGAACCCATGGCCCTGCGTGAAGTAGTGCGACAGCGTGGTCTTCCCGCTGCCGACGTATCCGGCGATGCCGATGATCAGGCGCGACATGACGATCCCTTACGGCAGCGGAACTTCGACGGGCTTGTAAACTCCGTCTTTCCGGTCCCACTTGAGGACTTGCAGCCGGGGGCAGTCGGTCAGGCTGTAGACGACGATGGCGGCGAGACCGCACAGCACCGGATCGCCGCTGAACACGAGATAGTCCACTTCGGCGTTGAACTCGGACAGCTTCTCGTTCAGCAAGTCCAGTTCGTCGCGGCCTTCCAGTTCCTCCATCTGCTTCTTCGTCGCAGGCAGCAAGAAGTGGACAGCGCCGTAGGGATACAGCGACGAGTAGTCGTGGCTGGCGTAGGTGCCATCCTTCTGCTTGTAGCGGCTTTCTTGGACGACGAATACTCGTGACATTAGACGTATGACTCCTGTAGCAGTCGCTTCAACTCGACGAGGCCCGTGCCTGCGATCAGGTCTGCTACGTTGATCTTGTTTGAGAGAGCGTTGAGGATGTAGCTGTCGATGCTATTCAAGCCGATGATGTCGATTAGGTCAACGGGGAGCTTGCCGATTTGGGTGCCCCGCTCGCTCGCCTGATCGCGCTGGATCAGGTCGAAGGTGTGCGACCCCCAAATGATCGTGTTGCAGAAGGACAGGTCGCCCCCGACGCCGCCGGACAGGGCATGGCCGAAGATGACCTTCTTGGTCTCGCTCCGGCCGAAGTCGTAGATCGTCTGGATATGGCTGCCCCCGGATTTGCCGTGGACTTCCGAGAACCCGATGTCGGCCGCCTCTAGCAGCTTCCGCATGACATCGAACTCGTAGTGGTATTGAAGCCATATGATGACCTTGCCCTGCGCCTTCTCGACTTCGTTCATTATCAGATTGAAGCGAGGGTTTTCTTCCGGCGGGACCAGTTCGATCAGCCCATCCGTCTTCGTGATCAGGAAGCCGCTGCCTACCTGCTGTAGCTTCTGGAAGAACACGCCGCCGTCAAGGATTTCACCGTCAAGGACGGGGTTCTCTTGCAGCGTGTCGTAGACCTTCTGCTGCTTGTCCGTCATCTCGAACAAGCGTTCGATGTTCAGGGGCTTGTGAAGCTCCGGGACATCTTCACGACGCAGCACGGTAGTCCACTTCTCGATCCGTCGCGTCAGTTCTTCTTCGTTCTGCGGCCCGAGGAACTTCACATACGGACGGCCTGCCCGCGTCTTCGTAACTTCCCACAGACCGAAGTAGTTCTTGAACTCCTCATACGTCGTGAAGCCGAGCGCCCCCTTCTCAAGAAGCTCGAACTCGCTGTAGGCGTTCATCGGGTTGCCATGGATCGGCGTCCCGGTCAGCAGCCGCTTATACTCGCACTTCGCCGACACGCCACGCGCGGTGATCGTCCGCTTTGATCCGGGCTTCTTGAAGTCGTGCGCCTCGTCGAAGATGACGAGGATGCGCCCGGCGTGGCGTTTGATGAAGGTGACGAGATAGGACTTCGCCGTCTCCGTCCGCAGCGCCGTCGAGTTGATGGACAGTATCTTGAGATCGTCGCGGTTCAGGCACAGGTGTTGGAACTTCGCCAGCACCCCTTTCTGCTTGGCCTTGGCCGCCTTGTAGATCATCGCGTCGTAAGGCACCGCCATGTGCGTCGGCAGTTCCTTGAGCACCCAGTTCTCGTGAACGGTGTTCGGGGCGATGATGATGACGCCCGTGATCTCGCCGATATGGTAGAGGAAGGCGGCCTCGTCGAGCGTGACCTTCGTCTTGCCTGTCCGCATGGTCCAGAAGCGCGCCCGCGCCTTGGCCGTGCGATACCGCATGAACTCGGTCTTCTGGTGGCCCCACGGTCGCGTTTTGAAGGGGAGTGGTCCGGGTCGCAGTTTCACTTCCGATACCGCAAACCTTTCCAGCCTTCCGCCGTGATGGGGAAGCCTTCTGCCCACTTCGGCAGGATACACATTAGGGCCTCAAACTCGGCCACGTCGCCGAGCCCGATGGGGCATTGCGTGACCAGTTCGTCGTGAACCGTCAGCAGGACTTGATACTTCGTGTGCTTATAGACGGTCCACATGGCGTAGCCCATCAGGTCGCGGCAAAGCGCCTGCACGATGTTCTCGACCAGCTTACCGCCGTAGGTCTTCGTCCGCTCCCACTTCTTCGTGACGCTATTGACTTCTTCATACGTCAGGACAGTCTTCATCTCTCCTTCGCGGAAGGGCGACGGTTCGCTCCGAAGCTCGGGATACGGGTAGGGGATGAGTCGGCCACTGGGGAGGCGGCAGAACAGGAACCGATTGGCGCGCTTGTAGGCGATCTTGTCGTTCACCCAAATCGTCTGTCCGGGGTTCATCATGGCTTCGATGGCTGCCCGCTCACAGGCATACCAGAAGTCCACGACCGGCTTGTGCTTCGTCCGGTATCCCGTCACAACGCGGTCAGCGAACTCAATGTCCATGACCAGATCGACCTTGGCGGACGCGAACGCCTTGTTGCCGTAGTCCACCATCTTGTTCTTGCCGAGACCGTAGCCGCAGCCAAGGATGCCGACCTTGCCGACCTGACGTTCCGGTCCAAACAGCGCCTTCGCTTCCTTGAGCGTTCGGCCGGACAGGAAGGACTTCCCATAGATGTCCTCCGCCATGTCCAGATAGATGTCGCGGTTCTTGTCGCGGAAGATGTCAAGCCCGCGCTGATGGTTGCACACCCAAAAGAGACCGCGCGCCTCAATGGCGTTGTAGTCGGCCGAAACCAACTCCATCCCCGGATCGGGCACGATGGCACCGCGCAGAGCCTCCGAAAACAACTGGAACAGATCGACGGCATCTTCGCCTTCGATCTGGAACTCGTCTTCAAGGTCTGTGATGTCGTCAGCGCCAAGGATGCGCTCGATGGTGGCTTCCATGTCTTTGATGGAGCCACGCGGTAGGTTCTGCGGCTGGAAGCCCGCCCCGGACCAGCGAGAAGTCCGGCTTGCCCCGGCGTAGACCAGCATGTCCCGGACCCGGTTCCCGGCCGTCAGGCGCTCCATGATCGCCTTGTATTTGGCGGTGGAGGCGCGGCCCGCCCGGCGGACCAGCTTGATCACCGCCAGCACATGCTCCGGGATGTCGTCGGGCATGGCGATCAGGGCGTCAAACGTCGCGGCCTGCGTGTTGTCCAGTTCCAGACCGTTCGTGTTGAGCCATTCGAGAAGCGCCTGCCTGTTGGTCGCTTTCGGCACCTGCCCGTTGGTCCGCCGGTTGATCTCGGCGTTCGCGCTGTTCTTGAGATTTTCAAGGTGCGCGATGGCGGCCTCCACGAACGTCCGGTCAATCGGGAGCCCGTGTTCGTTGATGTCTTGGTCGATCTTCCAAAGCTCTTGTTCGAGCGGCATCAGATCGAGCAAGGAGTGCGAGAAGGCTTCTTCCGCGAGCACGTCTGTCTCGCAGTATTTGAACAGGCGCAGGAACTCGTCGCGCGACCCCCACCACTCACGCGGATCGTTCTTCGACGGCTTACGCGGCTTGCACAGCTTCATCATCAGCTTGTGGCCTTCCTTGTCCTTCTGGACAGGAAGCCGCATGACGATACATGCCTTTTCGAGAGCGCGCGGAAGACCGTAACTGGATGCCTTGGCCGATGAACAGCGCCATTGGCTGCGTGGGATGTCAGGCCACAGATACTCTTTGATCATTATAGCGCGCCAGACCGCCTTCTCCATCATGGCGTTGTGCGCTTCGATCAGGCCGCCCGCTGCGATCCACTCGAACAGTTCGGTCGGCTCCGGCGTGGGCTCAATCCCGAACTCCCGGTAGATGTCCGGTATCCACGTCTTGACCATTCCCTGCGGCCAATGGGGCAGCCGGTAGGACATGCACAGCGGTTGCGTGGAAGGGTCGGTAGCGTAGCGCCACGGGCCTACCTTGGGCAGGTTGATCCGGCTGCGCGTCTCGAAGTCGATGGTCGCGCGCGGCGGGTTGCCCTTCCCGGTGCCAGTGACCATCTCCTTCGTAATCATCGCGGCGTAATGACCACCTGCGCGCCCGGCGCGACTTCCAGTCGCACGTTCCCGTCACGGGGCTCCACTTCGGCCACCGTGCCGCTGCCGACGTATTGCTCGCCTCGGAAGAAATCGGCCTTGCCCGGTTCTGTGGCGACGATCCGATACAGGCCCGGCATCCGGGGGCGGCCGTCTTGGAACACCTGCACATGGCCCGTCCCGGCGACAGAGAGCGCCGTCCAGCGGCTTTCCGGGGCACTGGCGCAGGCAGACAGGGCGAGGGCCGCGAGCGCGGCGCACATGCCGCCCAGCCTAGCGGATGTCGAACGGATCATCGTCTGTGACTCGATCACTGTAGTCGTCCTCCCTCGGCTCGTAGGTTTCACCGTCGAGATCGCGGCCGTCAAGCCGAAGCTCGATGTTGCCGACCGCGATGTCTTCCGCTTCCAACTCGGCCTGCGACTTCTTCATCCGCGCCAGCACCTTCTTGAGGACTGCCACGTCGAGCCCGTAGTCGCGGGCCTCATTCCAGATGTCTTTGAGATCGTCCTGCAACAGAGCGATCTCGGTCATCACCACCTTGGCCCGTTCGATGAACTCGATGGACTTCTCGATGGGGTCGAACGGCTCCCCTGTGAGTTCCTGCCCGCGCAGAAAGGACAGGCTCTCGTCGTCGAAGAAGCCGCGCGCCATTTAACCCTCGAAGCCCTCGGGGGCGTGATACTGACGCCACGGTATCCACCGCCAGAACCGGGCAGGGTCCGTCTCGTTGTAGTCGTCGAACTTCCAGAAGCCCCAGTCGCGGGCCTTGGCGTTATCCCGTAGGACCAGCGTCACGACCCGGCGCGTATGCAGCTTCGTGATGAGGTGGGCGTGAGTGGCGGGACGATACCGGACACCCATCCAGCCGATACGATCCACGACGTATTCGCCGCTCGGCCGCACTCCGTCATGTCCGTCTTCGCGCTTCTCCATGACGTGAGAAGTCTCGGTATAGCCGCCGAACAGGATGATGGTCCAGAAGCTCCACGGATGGTCGTGGAACTCGCGGTCAGCGTCAGGACGGCCTAGAATGTGCAGGTAGAGCCTGCGCCACTTCCACCAGCCGAACGGCGTCAGGTGGAACCGGATCATGTAGGACGGCTTACCGCGACCGATCACTTCCATGAAGGGTCGCCAGTGTCGCGTCGGGCTCTTGCCTGTCCGCTTTTCAGTGCCGGTTTGATAGGTCATGTGATGATGCTCGTGATTGAAGAAAAGCCCCGGCAGATCACTCCGCCGGGGCTCTCCTTCCGCGTGATGGCCCCGGAGAGAAGCCTACAGTTGGAACTCGTCGGCACCGTCGCCCGGCATGATGCCAGCGGCCGGGTCGTCGAACGCCATCTCGTCGGCGGTGAGATCGCCGAAGTCCTGCGCGATGGTCGGGCCGACGTTGCCGAAGGGCTGGCCGTCCGAAATCTTCATCACGTTGTGCAGGTTGAAGCTGACGCCCTTGTTGCCGCTGTTCGAGTAGGCCCACGTCGAGACGGTGGCCCGGACGAAGCACCCGGCGTAGAGTTCCGACGCCGGGATTTCGACCTTGGCGACGTTCGCCAGACCCGGCTTGTATTGCGACGCGGCGCGGAAGAACTCGACGCCTTGGCCGTAGCCCGCCGTGTTCGGCTTCTCGATGCCGTTGCGGATCGGGTTGCGGAAGGTCGGCAGCAGGCGCTTCGTGGTCGGATCGAACGCGGTGTCGCCGAACTTCTCGCGCATCTGCATGGCGACCGCCATCTTGATCTTCTTCCACCGCTCCACGTCGGCGGGGGAGAAGTCGGCGGGGGTGAACAGCAGGGTGCAGTTGAAGGTCTCGGCCCCTTGGGAGCCTTCCATCTTCGACGGCTTGTCCAGCGAGGGGAACGACAACCGCGCCAGCGGGGTCGTGTAGATAACGGCTTGCTTGGTCTCGACCACAGCGCGCTCCTTGTAGCAATGACGCAGGGCGACGCCCCGCAGGATGATCACCGGGACGACGCCCCGGCCGATCAGGATGCTAGGACTCGCGGCTCACGGCGTCAAGGGCACGTTCGATGTTGGTCAGGTTCGGCATCTTGCCTTCGGCGAACACATGCCGCCAGAACTGCGGCACCCGCGTATAGTCGCCGGACCACTTCGCCTGAATGAGCACCTTGGCCGACGATCTGATGCGCTCGGGATCAAGCCCGGCGATCATGCAGATCGCCTCAAACTGCCCGTCTTCATCTTCCTCGATAAACCATGCCTGCGCTTCGCGGACAGCTTCGGCGTGAGCTTTTTTGCTGGCAGGGATGTTCGTGAAACCCAGCGCATCACAGATAGCGCGAATGACGACGTGCCGCATAGGGCTCCGCCAATCCTCCACAATGCTATCGCCCGGCTCCGACATTCAGCGTGGTTAACACGCCGTTGGCGATCCGACTAGAGGGCTACAGGATGTCGAATGCGTCACCGGCCGCAGGCCCTTCGATCATCAGGTCCGAAGCGTCCAGATCACCGAAGGCGGTCATCGGAACTTCGGGCCTGTCATCGTCCAAGGGGGCCAGCGTGTAGGCTCCTTCCGGCTTATAGACGTGATCGCCCTGTTGCAGGATCGGTTCGATGATCCGCCAACGCTCTGCGCCCAGCTTCTTAAGCGCGGCCGACGACTTGAGCTTGAGATCGTAGATGTCGGTCGGCTTCAAGCCCGCCTTCATCAGGTCGTTCGCGGCGGCCTTCTCATCCCGATACTTTCGCTTCGTGTCCTTGCGGACGACTTTCTGACCCGGAGGGACGCGACCGGCGAGCGCCTGTTCGAGCGCGTATTCCTCCACCGCCTTGATCGTGCTCTCAAGGATGGGGATGAACGCCATGAACCGGCCCAGCGTCTCGGGGTCGTTCGTGATGTTCTTGACAGCGGTTTCGACGATCTGCTGCGGCATTCCCAGTTCCTCGTCTGACAGGTCGTAATGATCGACCTTCGACATCTCCGTGAACTTCCCGGTGATCCGGGGGCACTTGATCTTGCCGGGGCAGAAGAAGCACCAGTCGCCGGTCTTGAGTTCGGCCTTCGGGTCTTCCGTCCGTTTGGCGGCGGCGATCAGTTCGTCCCGGTAGTCCACGAGGATTTCTTCGACCGGGTAGGTCGCGGCGCGCACAGGGCCGTCCCGGTGGCTCGCGCGAGGCTGGACGACGACCGTGACGACTTCGGCGGGCACCATGTCCTTGAGGACGCTCATCAGCGCCTCGCGCGTGACGGCGTGGAACTTGATCGCTTCGGTGGCGCATAGTTCGAGCAGCGCGCCCAGCCCGTAGTAGCGAAGCTGCGTGTTGTTCTTGATCTCGACGACCTTGCCGCGACCGTGCTTGTAGTCGATGACGATGAGACACTTGCCGGGCACGAAGATACAGACATCGTTCGTGCCGAACATGCCGGGGTAAACCATCCCTAGATCGAAGGACTTCTCGATCAGCAGTTGCGGCTCGACGCCGAACGTCTTCCGCGCCCAGTCGATATAGTAGTCCACCGTGTCCAGATATAGTTGGACAGCGCGAACGAACGCTTCGTCGATCTTGAACGCCGGGTTCTTCGCCCACAGCAGTTGACCGTCGTAGAAGATCGTCTGTTCACCGTCCGGTATCTCGGGCTCGGTCTCGAACAGTTCGCCGTCGAGATTGATCCACTGGCCCTCGAACACGTCGGCCGCCAAATCCTGCGCCAGACACAGTTCGCCGAGCGCGTGAGCGGCCGTCCCTTCCATGGCGTAGATGGACGACTTGTTCGGCATCCCCTTCGACATGGCGATGCTGCCGGGGCAGTTCATCCACCGCTCGGTGCCGGACGCGCCCAGCATCGAGTGCAGGCGCTCACCGGGGCCTAGCTCCGGCACGTCTACGATCTGGTCGCCGTAACCCTCCGGCAGGTAGATTTCGGTCATTTGCCCTGTGCCCTTACCAGCGTCACGCGCTTGGCCGCCCTCGTGAGGCCGGTGTATAGCCACTCTTTGTAGTTGCTGCCCGTCCAGTCGTCTAGGACGACGACGCTATCCCACTGGCTGCCCTGCGACTTGTGGACCGTCATGGCGTAGCCATAGGTCATCACGAGCGCCTGCGGTGTGCCGGACAGCATGGGCGTCCAGTGCTTGTCGAACTGGGGACGGCCTTCGAGTAGCGGATTGAGATGGATGAGCGCCAAGAACGGCTTGATGCTCGGATCGTCGAGCGACTTGATATGCGCCCGGTAGAACTGGTTGCCCTTCGTGTCGGCGAAATGCTCGCACTTGAGGACTTCCCATTGAGAGCCGTTCATCACCCCGACTTCGTAGTTGTTCTGCAAGCAGATCAACTTCTCGCCGGGTTCGAGCACCTTGACGCGGCCTTTGAGCTTCCGCAGCGCGTTGTTCACCTGCGTCCGCATCTTGTTCGTGCCGCAGAGAACTTGGTCGAACTCGGCGTATTCCGCCAGCGACATCTTATCGACGATGGCGCTGTCCCCCATCTTCCCGTAGGGCAGTCGGCCGCCGTTGCGGACGTGGGTGGCGAGGCGCAGGACCGGGCTCCCGGCCGCCTGCCGGTGGACCTGCGTAAGCTCGATGTCGGCCGTGTAGCCCGGCGGGAAGAAGAACCCGGTGCCCATGATCGGCGGAAGCTGGCAGGGGTCGCCCACGGCGAGCACAGGGAAGCCGTAGGACAGGGTGTCCTCGCCCAAGAAGCGGTCCACCATGGACACTTCGTCGAGCCCGAACGCCGTGGACCCGTGGAACTCCGATCCCAGCCGCTTGACGAAGCCGGGCGTCTGCATCGCCAACCGCATCTGTTCGAGCTTCGCTTCCTGCGTCGCCCGATCTGCGGGGTTGGTCATCGTTTCCAGCTTGGCGAGTTCTTCGCGGTAGTGCTTCACCGACGCACCGCGAGGCTCGTAGATCGTCTTGTGAATGGTCTCCGCCCCGTCGCACCCCTTCGACCGGAGCACCATGGCCGCCTTCCCGGCGAATGCCATGAACTGCAACCGGCGTGACGTGCGCTTCTTCACTTCCTTGAGGATCGTCGTCTTGCCGGTCCCGGCAGCGCCGATCATTCGCATCACCTGCTGCTTGCGATCATAGGCGTAGTTGTCCAGCCAGTTGACGATCTTCGTCACGGCGGCTTCTTGAACTGGATCGAGCGTGATGTCGGCCAAGGTGGCTCCGGCAGGGCATGTGAGAAAAGCGTGAGGCCCGCAACCTACGCTGCGGGCCTCCGTTGGTCAACCGGGCAGGGCGCGATCAGTCGCGCTTGATCGGCTCGCCCTTGTAGTTGGTCTGCACCTTTTCGGCGCTGGCTGCGCTGTCGGCGGCAGCTTGCTCCGCCTGCCGATCTCGGCCCGCTTCGGTCGCCGCGTCCGGGTTGAAGCCGCCGGTCTTGTTCAGGTGCCGAACTTCCAGCTTGGCGATGTTGCCAGCCATGGCCTCCGACAGAGTGAAGTCGCAGGCACGAGCGAGCCGCGCCAGATACCAGAGGATGTCGCCGACTTCCTCTTTGATGTTGGCTGTGTCGAGTTCGTCTCCGCCGAACAGCGACGACAGAAGGTTGTCGCCCAGTTCCAGCGTTTCGGAGATGACGCCGATGATGCCGTGCGCGACGGGATCGCTGAAGTTGACCCCGGCGTTGAAGCGGACGGCTTCGGGATCGCTTTCGTAGCTCGCCAGCTTGTCAGCGATGCCCTCCGGGGCCTTGGGGCCGTAGACCAACAGCTTCTTGCAGGCGTTGATGTCCGGTTCGTATCCCCGGAGTCGCGTGAGGATGCCGTAGAGCGCGGTCGGCGGCACCAGATCAAGGTGCATGACCGTTCCCTCCGGCGCAGTCAGCGCAGCGCGGGCTTCGTATTCTCGGTTGTCCATGGGGGTGATGTCCTGTGAGGCAGACGTGAAAAAGGCCCCGGATCGCTCCGGGGCCTTCTCACGCTATGCCCTGACGGCCGGAGCCGTCAAGGGCGCAGGCGCAGGGGGATCAGACCGACAGGTCGCCGCCGCCCGCCGCCGGAGCGGCCGGAAGCTGGATGACGATGGCGTTCTCGTCCGGGAAGGTCTTGAACTCGGCCTTGCCCGCGTTCTCGATGGGCAGGGCGGACGACATGATGTTGACGCTGGTCTTGCGCTTCGGCGAAGTCCAGCGGACGAGGAAGTCGCCCTCGCCGAACTTGACGAGCAGCTTGCCCGCGAACTTGTCGGTGCCCGCCGTGACGGACGCCTTGAGCTTGCCGTCGATCTTGTCGGCGGTCAGGCCCAGCGCCTCCATCACGTCCTCGCCGAACGTGATCTGGTTCTGGCCCTTCTTGAGCCGGGCGACGCGAACGCCTTCCAGCTTGCGGCCCAGCGGATTGCCGCCGCGCTTCGGAGCGAGGGTGGTGCCGGTGAAGTTGAGAGCCATGTGGGTCTCCTTTCGTGACTGTTTCTGTTGAAACCCCGTGAGGGGTCGTCCTGATGACGGTGTGATGCTTACGCACCTAAAGAAGCACCGTCAACTCCTTTTTTCCGTCGCCCCGACTAGGACTTCGGCAGAAGGTTGTAGAACTCGACGATCTTCTCGTCCGGCACTTCCGACGCCTTCTGCGCGCCGACCTTCACCAGCGCCTCACGGGCGACGGCGAGCCGCGCCTGATCCTTCTTGGCGATGATGTCGGCGACGATGGCTTCCGCGCCCTTGCGAGCGTCGGCGACGGACAGCGTGGTCTCGGCGGCCTCGAAGCCCTCCATCATGTCCCCGGTGCCGATGTCGTCGAGCGACAGTTCCGAACCCCCGGCGTCGGCGGCCGGTTCTTCGGACATCGCGGCCATCAGATCGGCGTCGGACATGCCGCCCGAAGCGTCCCCGCCCGTGGCCGCAGCCGGGGTCTCGGCGGCAGCAGCGGCAGCGGCGGCAGCCTCGTCGGCGGCGATCTGTTCCTTGGTCCGGCGAGTGCGCTTGGGCGCTTCGGCGGCCGGGGCGGCAGCGGGGGCCGGGCTCGGCGAAGAACCGGCCGCGCCCGAGTTGACGGCTGCCGATCCTTCATCGTAGGTTCCGGTCGGCGTCAGACGAGCAGCGAGGGCCATCCTCTCCGCCAGTTCGACACGTTCACGAAGCTCCGTGAGGGGCATCGACAGGATGTGTTCGCTGGTATTCATGGGTGGTGAAACTCCTTGTGAAGCGTTGATGATGCGATCACGCAGTAACTCAAGCACGTCTCATCGTCAACAATGACCGCAGCAGGATCGAACAAGCTCCCCCGACCATCCGCGTTGAAGCAGTATGCGGATGCGGGGTGGAAGTTCGTCCCATTGCACCACTGGGCTGAAACCCGGAAGCTGCCGCCGACACCGAAGCACCCTCAAGGTCGCACCCTCGAACTGGGCAAAGCGCCCATCGGGAAGGCGTGGACGAAACACGGAGTCGATCTCAAGGCGGCCACGGCCCACGCCAACGCAGGCAAGAACGTCGGCGGCATGATCCCGCCCGGCTGGGCGGTGATCGACGTTGACCCTCGGAACTTCAAAGGCGAGGACAATAGCTGGGAACGCTTTCAGGCTGATGTCGGGCTTGACCTGTCTAAATACGCGGCGGTCAAAACTGGTTCCGGCGGCTGGCACGTCTTCACGCGCATCCCGGAAAACTTCAAAGGCGTCGTCAAGATCGAAGCCTACCCCGGCATCGAGTTCAAGCAGATCGGCGTTCAGGTCGTCGCGGCCGGTTCGATCCACCCGAAGACGCAGGGCTACTACGAGTGGATGGACAGCACGGTCTCGCTCGCCGAGACGGCATACGTCCCCGACAAGGTGCTCGAACTCTACAAGGTCACGCGCCCGCTGATCTCGGGATCGCAGGGCGGCGACACATGGGGCAGCCTGACCGTCGATCAGATCGAAGAAGGTCTCGGCCTTCTGGACCCGACGCAGTTCCAATCTCACGACGACTGGTTCGGGCTTATGTGCTCGGTCCACTGGCTGTCCGGCGGCGAAGCGCGGCAGCAGTTCGTCGAGTGGTCCGCGCAAGACCCGTCTTACGCCGACCAGATGGAACACGTCGCAATGCGCTGGGACACCCTTGGCCGGGGTGCGGCGTCCGCGCAGTTGGTCGCGCGTGGCGGACAGTTCTTCAAGGCGCTCAAGCAACACGCCGGGGTGGAGCCTCACGACGGCCGGTTCGCGCTCAAAGTGGAGCGCGCCTTCACCGATCTGTCGCCGGAGGAACTGAACGAAGACCTGAAACTGATCGGCGCGAAGAACGAGCGCGTCCGCGAGGAAGCCTATCAGTCCGCCGAAGCTATCGTCGATGCGCTGAACGAGAAGCACTTCGTGCTGAACTATCGCGGTAAGACGGTCATCGGAACGAAGCGCCGGGTCGAAGAAAAGAACGGCGTCTACGACAAATACGAGTTCCAAGACGCAGCCAGCTTCAAGCTGTTCTACTCGAACCAGAAGATGCCGGATGGCGTCAGCTATGGCGAGTATTGGTTGGCGGCCAAGCACCGTCGCACATACGACGGCTTCGACTTCCGGCCCGACGAGCCGCCCGGCGCGTATCGCACGATGTCGGGTGAACTGATCCTGAACCAGTGGACCGGCTTTGCCATCCAGCCCGCGCCGGGCGACTGGTCCATGTTCGACGATCTGCTGCTGAACATCATCTGCGGCGGCGATCAGATCAAATATCAGTTCCTCTTGAACTGGTGCGCGCACACCTACCAGAAGCTCTCGGGGCCGGTCGGCGTCGCCGTCGCGCTCAAGGGGAAGAAGGGCACCGGCAAAACGTCCTTCTGGAAGGTCTGGTCACGGCCGTTCGGTCCTACGCACTCCATGACGACCGCCAAGATGGAGAGCGTGTTCGGTCAGCACAACGGTCGAATGCACGCAAAGATCGCTGTCGGGTTGGAAGAAGCCTATTTCGCCGGGTCGAAAATGGCGGAAGCTCAACTCAAGGATTTGATCACAGGCGATACGTTCGGCATCAATGAGAAGTTCCTGCCGGAATACGCGCAAACGAACCATACCAAACTCGTCGTGATGACGAACGACGACTGGGCCGTCCCGGCGACAGAAGACGAACGGCGGTATTTCGTTACGGAGACCACGACGGGCCGGAAGGATGATCACACCTTCTGGACTGCCTTCAACGAGCAGATGTATGAGAAGGGCGGCTGCGAAGCGTTCTTCTACGACATGCTCCGCAGGGACATCAGTGGCTTCAACCCCTACCGAGACGTGCCGCGCACCGAGGAACTACTAGGCCAGATCGAGATTACGCGCGGCCCGATCATCGACTGGCTGCAAGAACGCATGACGTTCGGAGAATACGGCTTCGGCTATGCGTGGTCGAGCAGTAAAGGGTGGGCGGTCCCGAAGGCTGAACTTTGGGAAGACTTCAAGGCGTGGCAGATCAACTCCCCCCGTGGCCGATACGATAGCTCGATCCGCTCGCAGAACCAGTTCACCCGAGAGCTTAAACGGGTGATCCCCGAGGAACTGTTCAAGGCCACCACGGCGATCCCGCCGCCGGAGTATCAGGCGTCCGTGAAGACCTACGCGGCGACGATCAACGGCACGACCTACCATCTCTCAAACGTGTTCCGCTTCCCCTCGTTCGACACCTTGAAGAATGCTGTCGCGGCGAAGTATGGGATACACTTCCAAGAGATCGACCTGTCGGACATTGAGATCACCGACGCGGACGACATATCAACATTCAGCATCGACGAGTGGGACATTCTATAATGACCAACAGCAACTACCTTTCTGGACCGTCCACTCGGGCGCAGGTGGTGACACGCCGCACCTACAATCGCCCGCTCGACGAAGCTGGGGGCATCTTCGAGACGTGGGAACAGACGGTGGATCGCGTCATCGGGCACCAGCGGTGGCTGTGGGAGCGCGCTGTCGAGCGGGAACTGACGCTCGAAGAAGACGCCGAACTGACGGTTCTGCGGAAACTGATGGTCGAACGCAAGGTCACGACTTCGGGTCGCACCCTCTGGCTCGGCGGGACCAACATCGCCAAGACGCGCGAAGCGTCGCAGTTCAACTGTTCTTTCCTGCGCGTCGAGACCGTCAGCGACATCGCGGATGGGTTCTGGCTGCTGTTGCAGGGCTGCGGCGTCGGATTCGAGCCGATCACCGGCGTCCTGAACGGCTTCGCGTCGGAAGTGGAGCTTGAGATCATCCCTTCGACGCGCACCGAGAAGGGCGGACGCGAGACCAACAAGGAGACGTTCAAGAACGGCGTCTGGACCATCAGCATCGGCGACAGCGCAATGGCGTGGGCCAAGGCTGCGGCCAAGGTGCTCGCCGCCAAGCGCCGCGTCCGTAAGCTGGTCCTCGACTTCTCCGAGATCAGGCCCGCCGGGCTGCGCCTGAACGGTTATGGCTGGATCAGCAGCGGCTACGAACCGTTCGCCAAGGCCATGACCGCCATCGTCGATCTGATGAACCGGCGCGTCGGGCAAATCCTGTCCCGGATCGACATTCTGGACGTGATGAACCTGCTGGGCACCACCCTGTCGTCGCGCCGGTCGGCCGAGATCGCGGTGATCCCGTGGGTGGACCCGGAGTCCGAGCCCTTCGCCGTCGCCAAGCGCGACTACTTCGCCTACTACGGCCGCGACCACTTCTCGAAGGACGAGCGCAAACCCGTCCCGGTTTATGGCTCCGCCGACCTGTCCGGCGAGCCGGTGCGTCACTTCCAACCCGGCGCACAGATCATGCCGTGGGGCAGCGAAGAAGACGGCGCTATCCTCGTCGGCGAGAACGAATGGGTTAGCGCGGCCGACGTGTATCAGCCGTATATCCAGCGCGCCCAGTCCAACAACTCGCTGATCTTCTACGACCGTCCGACCCGCTATGAACTGTTCTACGTCTTCGACCTGATGGCGAAGGGTGGCGGTTCTGAACCGGGCTTCATCAACGGCCGTGAAGCGCACCGCCGGGCTCCGTGGTTCAAGGGCGTCAATCCCTGCGCCGAAATCCTGCTGGGCAACAAGTCGTTCTGCAATCTCGTCGAGACCGACGCCGGGAAGTTCAACGGCGATCTGGAAGGGCTGCAACAGGCCCTCTATCTGGCGGGCCGCGCGAACTACCGTCAGACCTGTGTCGATCTGCGCGACGAAGTGCTGCAAGCCTCGTGGCACGAACTGAACACCTTCCTCCGCCTCTGTGGCGTCGGCCTGACCGGCATCGTCCGCTGGGAGGGCCACAACGACCCCGAGCAAATCCGGCTGTTGCGTCAGGCAGCGCAGGAAGGCGCTCACTCCATGGCCGATGAACTGGGCCTGACGCGCTCGAAGGCGATCACCACGATCAAGCCGTCCGGCACCCTGTCGAAGATCATGGACACGACCGAAGGCATTCACCGCCCGCTCGGCCGCTACGTCTTCAACAACATCAACTTCTCGAAGTTCGATCCGATCATCCCGCGTTTGAAGGCGGCTGGCTACAAAGTCTTCGACAGCCCGGTTGACGATACCGCCGTGCTGGTCTGTTTCCCTGTCTGCTATGAAGATGTCGATTTCGACGTGGTGGACGGCAAGGACGTGAACCTTGAGACTGCCGTTCAGCAGTTGGAACGCTACAAGCTGTGGATGGACAACTACGTCGATCACAACTGTTCCATCACCATCAGCTACTCCCCGGACGAAGTTCCGGCGATCATCGACTGGCTGCTGGAAAACTGGTCCCACTATGTCGGCGTGTCCTTCATCTACCGCAACGATCCGACCAAGACAGCGGCCGATCTCGGCTACCAATACCTGCCGCAGGAAGTCGTGACGCGGGAAGTCTACGAAGACTATCTCGCCATCCTGTCGCCGCTGGACTGGACCGGCACCGAGTCCTTCGACGAGATCGCCGATCCCTGTTCGACGGGAGCCTGCCCGATCAAGTAGGTGCGAGGGGCTTGAAAATCCCCTTCACCGTCCCGCCTACTGACAGCGCCTCCGGCCTCTTGCCGGGGGCGTTGTGCCATGGGGACCGCTATGATCGACACGCCGACCAAGAGCCGCCTGCGCCGGTTTTTCGACCGATGGGAGGAACAGGTGGACCGCTGGGCGATGAGCCCGTGGACCAGCCTCCATATCTGGACCTTCGGGGTGCTCTGGATCGTCACCGAGGCCCTGCGCGGGAAGATGATCGGCTGGGATGGCGTCGCCACGCTGGCGGCGCTTGAGATCGCCCTGTCTATTCGCAGGCACCAGCGACGACACGATCCCGGTTGACAGCCTCCGGCCGCTCCGGCATACAGATCGCTCGTCGTGGCCTTCCAGCCCGTTGCGACACGGAACTGGATCAAGACGAGCGAGGCGGTTGCCGGACACGAAGCCGGAGGCCCCGAGCACAGGATCAGGGACGAGCCAAGTAGCCCTGATCTGACACTCCACCCGTCGCCCTCTACGGAGCGCGGTTCGGGAGAGTGGAGACCGGGACGGGACGACGACGGACTGGGCGAAGGGACTGCAAAGCCTCGGACCCCGACACGAAGCTCTCCCGTCCGGTTTCGCCCTCGCAGCCGGGCTACAATAGGCAGCCAGACATACGAAGCCCCGGTCGTCCGCAGACGCCGGGGCTTCACTGTTTCTCGGGCTTGCCCGATTTCTTCACGCAGTCCTGATCAGATCAGTCCCGGCGCTGCGACGACGGCTGTCCGGCGTCGGGGGCCTTCGTGGGGCGGGTCTGGTCGGCGGCCGAAGACCGGCCGCCCTTGCCGCCGGACTTGTTCTGGACCTTGCCGGGATCGGCGCGGGTGGGGTTGTCTGCCATGATCGTCTTCCTCTCCGGTAAGCCGCCTAGCGCGGCCGTGGAGAGGCAACGCGGGATCGCCCGGCCGGTTGCAGCAGAAAGGCCCCGCAGATCGCTCCACGGGGCCTCCCTTGGCCGTCGATGCGGCTGCCGGTGCCTTACGCGCCTTCGGTCTTCACCGGGCCGCCCGGCAGGAAGACATAGGCGTCCAGATTGTCCTTGAGCGGACCCGCCGACAGGTCCGAGACCTTCGTCACGGTGTCGAAGTAGCTCTCGCGCACCGACGAATCGACATCGGTGCCGGTGGCGACGTTCGACAGGGCGGTTCCGGCGGCGGCCTTGATCTGCGCGTCGGTCTGCGCGTCGTCGCAGTTGATGAGGACGGCGCGGACGCCGTTGACCATGGGGGTGTGCGCGGCGTTGCTGCGCGAGACGAGATACAGGGCTTCGGCCAAGGGGTTCTCTCCGGGGCTGGCGATGAAGGTCCGAGCACCATACGGGACCGTGGAGCCCCTTTTCAAGTCGAAGCCCCGCCAAGCCGGAGCCGGGCGGGGCCTCGTCGGGTGATGGCGTCAACCGAGCCTCCTAGAAGGCCCGGCGACGCTACTCACGGCCGGTCAGGGTGTCAATCGCCCTGATCGTCTTCTTCGGCCTCGCGGCGGCGCTTTTCTTCGCGCTCCTTAAAGGCTTCGATCCCGAGTTCGATGGTGTCGCGCAGCTTGTCCTTCTGGACCGCGTATTCGGCTTCCTTCTCGGCCCATTTGTCCGGGTCCACCAGATCGTTGACGCGATCCCGGATCAGTTGGTCAAGCACGGACGGCCGGAGCGCGTCGAGTTCCCAGCAGGTGCGGCCGAACTTCCTGATGTAGTCCGGCGATCTGCTGTCCTTCGGCTTCGTCGGGTTCGGCGGCGGGCCATACTGCTGCACCTGATCCATGTTCAGGGCGATGCGCCGGACTTCGACATCGACGCCCTGATGCTCAAGGAACATCGTCAGGCGGTCGTCGTGATCCCGCGACATGTCGATGCCGCTGGGATCATGGTCGCCGAGATAGAGCAGGACGCAGTTCCGGCCACTGTAGGACGCTTCCTCGAAGCGGTTGGCCGCCGCCCATTCCTCGGACTGCGACATGTATCCGCGACAGGACATGTAGGGCACGTCGAGTTCCCAGCAGGGCCGCTCGATCACGCCCAGCAGCGCGTCCTTCTCGATCCAGACTTCGACGTAGTTGGGCTGGTTCTCCCACATGTCGATGTTGAACCACTTCTTCGCGTCCCGCAGAAAGTCGAAGTGTCCTTCCTCGCCGTTCCAGTGATCCTTGCCGCGAATGAACCGCGTCTTGTCCTCGATAGCGTCCCACGACACGAGACCGGCCAAACGAGCATTGCTGATCGTCTCGCCGAGCCGGTTGTAGGACTGTTCCGAGTTCGGGAAGTAGTTGAGCGTGATGAACTGGTAGTAGAGTTGGCGCAGCGTCAGCTTGTAACCCTGCGCCTCGTAGTTGGCGATGATCTCGTTCGCCTTCTCGATCAGCTTCAACGACTTCTCGGCGAAGCGTTGTTCCTTGTATGCGATCAGTGTCATTGGACCGGAGCCTCCCCGACGACTTCAAAACCCATGCGTTGAAGATGCTCGACGAGCCGCTTCTTCGCCAGAGCCGCGTGAGCCCGCAGCCGCTCCGAACCCTCAAGGATGCCCCGGAAGGTATGGTAGCCGCGCATGTTGGCGTGGAAGTCGCCGCAGGCGCACGGCGTGACCTGATGCTCGAACGGCGACATGTGTTTGCTGTCCAGCAGGCGATCCGCCAGTTTGATGTCGTCTTCGATCTTCGGCTTGCCGCCGTCGTGCGTGTTGTAGCTGACGCGAGCGCAGCGGGCGGTGCTGATTTGAAGCACCATGTATTCCCGCATATCGACAGCGTTGGCGAACTGGCGACGGCACTGGTCCGTGTTGTGCGCCCACAGCGTCTCGGCATAGATGCCGACCAGATGCCGGTCCTCGTCGGTGACGTAGGGCAGGTGCCAGTCGTCCGGTCCCAGCAGACGCGGGGTGCTGCCGTCCATGGCGATCCGCATGGCCCGCGCCAGCGCCGCGATCTCGGGCTGGGCGTCCTTGTGATCGCGCAGAGCGTAGAAGTTCTCCCACTCCGTCGCCGTGACGATGACGGAGATATGCGCCCACGGCTCAAGGACGCGGTTGGCGATCTGCTTGTGGATGCCCAGCGCGATCAGCGCCTCGGCGGTGACGACGGCGGCCTCCGCTCCCTTGAGCCAGACCGCCTTGGCGCGCTCCGCCGTGGCCGCATCCACGTCCTGATCAGCCTGCATCCCCTTCTGGTTCTGGCCCCACGACACCGGCAAGGCCGGATCGTTGATGATCGCGTTGATGATCTTCGTGACCGGGATGGCGCGGCTGCTGCTGGCGTTTCGGCTGAACACCCGATGCGTCATAAACTCCGCATGGATGAACCGGGGATACAGTAGTTGCAGCGTCGTGACGCGAACGCCCTGCGCGTTCAGGCTGTCGGCGATGACCTTGGCCGTGATGGTCATTGATCGCCCCCGGCGCGCTCCCGGTTGGCCCACAGGTCGTCGATGATCTCGCGCTTGACGGCGATCATCGCTTCCGACCCTTCGGCCGTGTCGAGCGGCACCTGACGATGCGTCTTCACGGCCAAGCGGGTGCCCGGCTTGATCCAGCGGCCGGTGACGACGAGTTGCTGCTGGTCGTCCGGCACGATGGCCTCGCCCGGCTTGTCGGGGTGCGAGCGGGCGAAGGTCCACTCCACGTCGTAGGTGAACTGCCGACGTTCGCTGTCCCAGTCGTCCGAGATCAGATGGGCGTTGGCGAACTTCGCCATCAGCAGCGACAGGGCGCGCTCGGCGGTGTCGGCGACGGCGTAGGGGCTCTCGGCGAGCGACTGGAAGCCCGGCCCGATGGCGAGGAAGCTGCCGGTGTTCAACGGCGTCCCGGTGCCCTCGTCGATGTCCGGCCGGTAGGTGACGGTGAAGCCGTTCTGACGGATGTCGAGATACGCCTTCATCCACGCATAGAAGGTGTGGAAGTTGGACAGGATGTCCACGAGGAAGGCGGCCCGTTCCGGCGAGCCCGGACTGTTGCCGGTGAACAGCGTGACCACGCCGTCCTCACCTTCGCCCGACAGGACACCGGCCACGGTGTCGAGCGCCTTGTCGCCGAGATGTTCCTTCGTCAGTTCCGGGGCGCGCTGGAACTGTTCGATGGGCATGTGGAAGGGCGAAAACCGCGCGTTCGGGTTGCCCTGCGTGAACGCCTGATAGCGCGCCAGCAGCGCGTCGAGACCGGCGTTGTTCTGATTGAAGTCCATGTGATCGGTCTCCCCTACTGTTGAAACGCGGAAGGTATTTTCAGCCTTCCAGTTTTGAGTTCATACCTGAAAATGCAGAAGGTCTTTTTCTGCGAACTGTTGTCAGTGCAGCTTGCTTCGCCGATCTGCCTTTTCGCGCTGCACCTTCATGTGCGCTGCGACGGCGGCATTGCGTTGTGCGATCTGCGCCTTGAGGCGCGTCTTCATCGCGGCTGCGATCTCGGCGGTGACTTCATCCTCCGCCTTGATCTGGACCTTGCCGCCGGAGATGGCGTCGGCGGCTGCGTCGATGGGGATGTCCTTCGACATGACGCTGCCAGACCCGGCGAACCCGACCGTCAGCTTTCCGGCGTTCTGGCCTGCGGCCGGGGGCTGGAAGTTGACCATCGGCTGCGGTGCCAGCAGGCAGAGCAGTTCCACGGTGTCGGGTTCGAGCTTGCCGGTCAGCATCAGTTCCGTCGCGGCGACGAAGTGGATGCTCTCGCGCGGGTCGTGCATCTTGTCCGGCGCGAACCGATACGGGTCTTCTTTCGTGGGATTGTCCATGGTGCCTGTGAAGCTGGCGTTGAAAGGCGGGTGAGGGAGCACCATAACCGGGCAAGCCCGGCTATGGCAACCCCCTCGCAGGCCCGTCAGCCCTCGCAGGAGCCCTCGGTCTCGGCCGCCGCGCTGGTGGCCTCGCCGCAGGCTTCGCGGCGCTCGTCGTCGAAGTCGCGGTCGGCGTCGGGGCGCTCCATGTCCGGCTCGTCCGGCTCGGCGGCATCCTCGTCATCGCTGTCCTCGAACTCGGCGTAGGCGGCGTCGTATTCCTCCCACGCCTTCACGGCGGCGTCGTATTCTTCTTCCTCGCTGTCCAGTTCTTCGAGCTTCTGGCGCAGGTCGGAAGCCGCCGTGTCGATCTCGTCGGCCGCCGACTCGCAGCCATCGGCGCGCTGTTCGAGAAGCTGTCCGCTGTCGCCCTGTTGCAGACCCTCGGGCATGTTCTCGAACTTGTCGCGCTGTTCTTGGCCGAGTTCACGCAGGCGTTCGGCGACGGCTTCCAGATCGTCCGGGATCGAAGCCCAGTCCGGCGTGTTGGCGGTGTCGTTGATCGCCTTCTCGATGGAGGCCAGATCGTCGTCGAAGATGCTGTAGAGCGCCGACTTGAACTCGCTCTGCGTCAGTTGCGACCGCGTGGGGCGCGTCTTCGAGCAGATTTTCGGGCCGCCGCGACCGCCGACCATGAAGGCCCAGTGGTAGTAGCTGTCGCCGACTTCAATGCCGTAGCGCGGGTTGGCCTTGCGGGCGGACTTGACGAAGTGAACCTTGGGCATGTGATGGGCCTCCTGTCTCGGTGGATAACGATGACCCTCTTTACGCAGTCCACAACACGCTGTCAACAACGCGAACGAAGTTTTTCTGCGGCCTTCTTCGACGCCACATACAGCGGCATTGTAAGGGGGCTTATCGAGTTCACCGCGCACGTCGCTGCCATCTTCTTGCACTCGGCTTCAAGGTGCTCGACGATCTGCGCGACCGTATCGCCACCGATCAACCGCGCACCGACGACGTAGCAGACGAAGTTCGCAGCCCTGTCAGCGTCGGACATCAGTCGAACGCATCAAATAGGCGGGCGGCATCTGGCGACACGTCCGTCCGTGGCACAGCATCACCACCTTGCCCTCCAAGAGCATACGGTCGATCTCCGCCTCCATGGCCGCTGTCTTTCCGAACCGGCCGTTCGTCGAGCGGCCGAAAGAAGGCCCATGGGTTGATGATCTCGGATCGCCGCCAGAAGAACCGGGTTGCGGGTCCGGGGACTTTGATCCCGTAGGCGAAGCGTTCATCGGTGGCAGTCCACATGACAAGATAGGCGGCGCTCATCTCACGCGCCTGTTCGACCGTCACGTCATACAGACGCGGGCACAGGCTGTCGTCCGCCTGCGTGGCCGGATCAGGGGTGTAGAAGATCGCGGTGCCCAGCATCCTACCACCCAGCCCTATAGACTTCCACGCCCGCCGCCGTGGCCTGCTGGATCATGTTCAGGGTGCCCTCGGTGCCGGGGAAGGCGATCACCAGCTTACGGGCGTCCCGGATCGACCGCAGGACCGCGAGCATCTGCGTGTTGCGGACGATCCCCGCCCGGCGTCCCTTGCCGTCCCAGTCGGCCTTGAGCACCTGTCCGGGCAGGCCCCGGCCCTTCCGCCATTCGTCGGCCAAGGTGTCAGCGCCCGGCGCTCCCCCGGTGATGACGACGGACGGGAAGCCGCGAGCGATCACCAGACCGTCGAGCGTCTGGTTCAGCAGCGTCACTTCCCGGTGCGCCCGGTCCATGTCGGCGGCGCTGTAGCGGTCGCTGACGACGCCGAACTTCCGGCCGCCGCAGACCAGCCAGCGTTCCGGCTGCCCGGTATCGACTTCGATCCCTGCGATCACGAGCTTGGTCATGTTTTCGGTGCTCCTGTCAGTTCGAGCTTCAAGATCAGCACTTCCACCTTGGCGCGGATGCCCTGCCCGATCTCGGTGTTAGACCCTTCGTATTTGTCGCGCATGTCCAGTAGTTCCTCCATGCTGAACGTGATGTCCGGCACAGTGATCTTGACCGGCCGAGCGGCACGTTGCGCTTCCTGCTGTTCGCGCAGAGTCGGATCGTTCTTGTGGTTCTCCGTGATCCGCCTGCTGATCTCGAAGATGTTGGTAGGGTCTCCGCCTTCGGCTTCGATCTCGCCGCGAACCATCCGTTCTTCGACCATGCGCCAGTAGCCCAGCTTTCCGCGCAGGTGCTTTTCGTCCTCCCGCTCGTAAGCGAACAGGCGGCCGTTCAGCGTGTCGTTCGGATGGTATGCGTCAGCCATGCGGGCTCGCCGTGACGCGGTGATACTGTTCGACGTAACCAAGACTGCTGTCGCCGCGCTCGTGGCCTTCGATCCAGAGCCGCCAGCGATACTTCTCCGCCATGGGATCGTAGAACCGCTCCCACTTCTCGCTGACCTGTTCGTCGGCGGTGCGCCAGTGACCCCGGACTTCGTGACGGCGGTTGTGCCAGCCGCCAGCCCGGCCGCGCAGATGGTCATTGATGTCCCTGATCCGGCGGCGCGACGACGGCACTTCCACGGTGATGATGGACGTGGACAGGAACGGCCGCTGTTCGACGCGAGGCCGAGCGTGGCCCTGACGGCGGTAGGGGACGTAGCGCACCGGGACGTGGTTCAGGAGCGCCAGCGCCGCGATCACGAAGCGCAGATCGAGCGACTGTTCGATCAGGCTGTCCCGCATGATCGTCACCCAGTCGTAACCGCGATCCCGCGAGTGCGCCAGCCACAGTTCCTCGGGCTCGACGCTGCCGGTCTCGAACAGGGCATTGTCGCGGACATCGCCAAGGTCGCCGAGATTGTATTCGTCGTCCGGCTTCATCAGGCCCCACGCCACCGCGTTCGAGACGCCGAGATGGTTCCCTCGAACGATGGCGTCCTGATACGCCTTCGAGGCGCGCGGGTTCGGCGTCAGGCGCAGCTTGTTGGTCATGGTCGTGACCGTCTGCGACACCGGGAACATCGCCGCTCCGATCTCCGAAGTCGGATCGGTCGGGTCTTTCATCTTGCCCAGCGTCGTGATGCGGAAGACGCCTTCGACCGGGTTGCGATCCAGCAGGTAGCCGACGCGCTCCGGCTTGCCGAACACCGGCCGGTCGTGCGGGATGCCCTTCTTGGTCAGCCAGCGGTCCAGAACCCGGTAGTCGTATTCGATCCACATGTAGGGGTAGGGCAGCCGCGCCAGCGACCGATACCCGTCCAACCGGCGCTCCGTGGCCGGTTCCTTGGGGTCGCCCTTGAACGCCATGTTGGCGATGATCTCCACCGCCTCGTCATCCAGCGTGAACGCACGAGCCTGACGGACAGCGCCTCGGTAGAGACGCCATTCCTTCTCGGCTTCCGTGCGCCACCAGAAGGCGTTCAGAAGGTCCAGATCGAGAGGGGGCTTCTTCATCAGAAGCGCACCCGGTTACGGTCGGCCTCGGTCTGGACGCCGCGCACTTCCACGAGCGTCTGCTTGGCGCGCGTGACGGCGACGTAGATCAGGTTCCGTTCTTGCTCCACCTGCCACGCCTGACGGGCGAACGGCGACGGCATCAGTTCGTCGCGGCCCAGCAGGAACACGCGGTTCCATTCCAGACCCTTCGAGCGGTGCGCCGAGCACAGGACGATCATGTTGCCCGCGTTCGTCACGTCGTCGGCGAAGATGCCGTCGATCATCAGACGCAGACCTTCCACCGTATCCACGCCGGTCGCCTTGGCGCGCTCGATCAGGACGAACAGAGTCTCCACCTGATCGTCGATCTGATCAGCGCGTTGCTCCTGCTTGTTCTTGATCGCCTTCTCGATCTCCTTCCGGCGGTAGCTTTCCAGCTTGTCGGCCAAGGCGTCGAGCGTCTTGATCTTCCACTTCCCGGCGAGCGTCGAGAGCCCTTGGCCGACCGCCCGACCTTCGATCTTCGCGGCCTTGCCGTCGCGCACGAACTGGAAGAAGGCGCGGACCAGATACTTGTTCTGGCGGCACAGCACAGCGTCACCAGCTTGCACGGTGGCGAAGAAGTCCGCGTCGTAGTCCATGGTCAGGACTTCGCCTTCGGGAGCGGTCTCGTGGGCCGTGATATGACCGACCCAGTTACGGGCGTGTTCGACGACGGCCTTGGGGCAGCGGTAGGTGACAGTCAGCGGCATCCGGGCGCAGTTGAACTCGCGCTCGATGATCGACAGGCTGTCGTTGTCGGCACCCGTGAAGCCGAAGATCGCCTGATGCGGGTCGCCGACCGCGACCAGACGGCCGCCGGGCTTGAGCATCTTCTTGGCGAGGGCGCGACGGGTCGGGTTCGTGTCCTGCGCCTCGTCGATCAGCACCC
>Ga0196971_1000087_pt1 | contig 87361 bp, 81 predicted proteins | sample S1v_1013CmetaG_FD_148660 | JGI IMG/M metagenome (GOLD analysis project Ga0196971, IMG submission 148660) | Soil microbial communities from Anza Borrego desert, Southern California, United States - S1+v_10-13C | ecosystem: Environmental > Terrestrial > Soil > Desert | place: USA: California...
AGACGCGCCGCAGGCAGGACAACGCACTCCGGCAGTAAGCCGGGGAGCAGCTGCCGCCGGCGGCAAAGGCCCGAGGCTGTAGGGTGGGTGGGGCCGCCGAGGTAGAGCGCAGCGAAACGCTAATGGACCGACCAGATGATTTTGTAGGGTGTGCATGGTGCGCCCTACGCCTTTATCTGGAAGACCTGCCAGCTAGATGCTCTGGTCCATTTCGTCGGACGGACAGCTTTGGTCATGGTGATGCCGGACCACGCGAGCCGGCACGCCGGCGACCGTGCAGTGCGCCGGCACCGGCCGCAGCACCACGCTGCCTGCCGCCACCTTGCTCATCGCGCCGACCTCGATATTGCCGAGGATTTTCGCGCCGGCGCCGATCATCACGCCGCTGCGAATTTTCGGATGGCGGTCGCCATGCTCCTTGCCGGTGCCGCCCAGGGTCACGTTCTGCAGGATGGAGACGTGGTCCTCGACGACGGTGGTCTCGCCGATTACGATGCCGGTGCCGTGGTCGAACATCACGCCGCAGCCGATCCGGGCGGCCGGGTGGATATCGACCGCGAACGCGATCGATGCCTGGTTGGAGAGCGCAAACGCGAGCGCGTCCCGTCCGTCGCGCCATAGCGCGTGCGCGACGCGGTAAGCCTGCAAGGCCTGGAACCCCTTCAGGTTGAGCAGCACATGCAGCATGTCCGGGCAGGCCGGGTCGCGCTCCTTTACCGCGGCAAGGTCGGCAGCCGCCTGCTGCGCGATGCGCGGCGCACCGGCCAGCACCTCTTCCATCAGTGCGCGCAGCGCCGCTTCGGGCATGTCCGCGCCCGCCAGTCGGCGGGCGAGCACCGCCGCGATCGACGCGCCGAGCGACGCACGCTCCAGCACCAGCGCCTGCAGGCGCGCCGACAGGAAGGGCTCCTGCCGCGCGGCGTCCTCGGCCCGGGCGCAGATGTCGCGCCAGACCAGGGAAGCAGTGGCCGCCTGCGCAATGTCCACGGGCAACGGTGACGGCGCGATCGGCGCACGCAAGGTGCTGCGGAGCTCGGTGGTGTTCATGTCCATCCTTTCGGTGCGCAGCTGCTGCCGCGCAGAAAAACAAAATGGCCGCAGGTTTTTCAACTCTGCGGCCATCGGAATCTGACGAAAAACGCGTGCGCTAGTCGGCAAGCCCCATTGGCCGCCTGCGGCAACAAAACTGCGCGGAAACAAGTCGCTTGTCCATACGTCAAAACAAAAAGAGAATATCGATATAACCAGATTGTCCGAGCATTAAAGCACATTTTCCGCCGCGCCGCCAAAGCGGCGCGGTTCTTGCAATCCCGCCGCCTTTTGGCACTTCAACATCATGGATACCCTGCGCATCGGCCTGATTTCAGACACGCACAACCTGCTGCGGCCGGAAGCCCTTGTCGCGCTCAAGGGCGTGCACCGCATCATCCATGCGGGTGACATTTGCGACGCCCGCGTGCTGGCGGAGCTGGAGTCGATCGCGCCGGTGACCGCGGTGCGCGGCAACAACGATCGCGGCGATTGGGCGCGACGGCTGCAGGAAAAGGAACGGGTCGAGTTCGGCGGGGTGGCGATCTATGTCGTGCACGACCTGCACGACCTCGACCTGGCGCCGGCAGCGAACGGCATCAAGGTCGTGGTGACCGGGCATTCGCACCGGCCGTTGATGAAGATGGAAAACGGCGTGCTGTACGTGAATCCGGGCAGCGCCGGGCCGCGCCGCTTCAAGCTGCCGATTTCAGTCGGGTTCCTGGAAATCGCGCACGGCAAGGTGAAGGGGCGGCTGCAGACGCTGGAGGTGGATTAGCAGGCCGCGCGGTGCGCCCGCGGAAATCAGTAAATCTGCTCGCCCGCCACCGCTCCGCCACGCACGTCGGTATTGCCGGTCATCGACAGCGCCACCGCCTCGGCCACCTTGATCCCGTCCACCCCTGCGGACAGGATGCCGCCCGCATAGCCCGCGCCCTCTCCGGCCGGGAACAGTCCCCTGGTGTTGACGCTCTGAAAATTGTCGAGCCGCTTGATGCGCACCGGGGATGAGGTGCGCGTCTCCACGCCGGTCAGCACCGCGTCATGCATCGCATAGCCGCGGATCTGACGCTCGAACGCGGGCAGCGCTTCGCGGATCGCCTCGATCGCATAGCCGGGCAGCGACGGCGCGAGGTCGGTCAGGTGCACGCCCGGCTTGTATGAAGGCAGCACGCTGCCGAAGGCCTGCGACGGCCGGCCCGCGATGAAATCGCCCACCAGCTGGCCCGGCGCATTGTAATTGCTGCCGCCGAGCAGATACGCGTTCGACTCCAGCTGGCGCTGCAGGTCGATGCCCGCCAGCGGGTGGTCCGGATAATCGTCGGGCGTGATGCCGACCACGATGCCGCTGTTCGCATTGCGCTCGTTGCGCGAGTACTGGCTCATGCCGTTGGTGACCACGCGTTCCGGCTCCGAAGTCGCGGCGACCACGGTGCCGCCCGGGCACATGCAAAAGCTGTACACCGCGCGGCCATTGCGCGCATGGTGCACCAGCTTGTAGTCGGCGGCGCCGAGCAGGGGATGACCGGCGAATTTGCCGAAGCGGGCGCGGTCGATCAGCGACTGCGGATGCTCGATGCGGAAGCCGACCGAGAACGGCTTGGCCTCCACATACACCCCGCGCGCATACAGCATCTGGAAGGTGTCGCGCGCGCTGTGCCCGACCGCGAGCACCACATGGTCGGTGGCGATACGCTCGCCCCCCTCCAGCACCACGCCGCGCACCTGTCCGCGGTCGATGTCGAGGTCGGTCACCTTCGCCTGGAAACGGAACTCGCCGCCCAGCGATTCGATCGTCTCGCGCATCGCCTCCACCATCTTGACGAGGCGGAACGTGCCGATGTGCGGCTTGCTGACATACAGGATTTCTTCCGGCGCATGCGCCTTCACGAATTCGGTGAGTACCTTGCGGCCGTAATGCTTCGGGTCCTTGATGCCGCTGTGCAGCTTGCCATCGGAAAAGGTACCGGCGCCGCCTTCGCCGAACTGCACGTTCGATTCCGGATTCAGCTCGCGCTTGCGCCACAAGCCCCAGGTGTCCTTGGTGCGTTCGCGCACCACCTTGCCGCGTTCCAGGATGATCGGCCGAAAGCCCATCTGCGCCAGGATCAGCGCGGCGAAAATGCCGCAGGGGCCGAAACCGATCACGACAGGCCGGGATTTCAGTTCCGCCGGCGCCTGCGCCACATATTTGTAGCGGGTGTCGGGCGCAATGCCGACCTGCGCTTCGCCCTGCAGGCGCGCCAGCACCTTGGCCTCGTTCGCGACCTCGACGTCGAGCGTATAGACGAGCGTGATCTGGCTGCGCCGGCGCGCGTCATAGCCGCGGCGGAAAATGGTGAAACCCAGCAGGTCGCCGGCGCCGATCTTCAGGCGGGCAAGAATCGCGGCCGGCAGGTCGGAGGGGGGATGGTCGAGCGGGAGGATGACGTTGGTAAGTCGCAGCATGCATGAAACCTTTAGGCAGGCCGCTATTTTACCGCACGGACATCCTCGGTCCCCTATGCCCGGTACTGGTCGCGCAAGCTTTTCACCGCGTCATGATTGCGCTGCACGCCCTCGAATTGCTTCTCGACCACCTCGCGCACATCGAGAGGCAGGCTGCGGCCGAGCGCATTGCGGTAGCTCGCGACCGCGATGTCCTCGCCGCGCTCGCACTCCTGCAGCACCGCGCGGTCGTCCTTGCCGGTCACCAGCGCCTTGATGTCGAGCCAGCGGCGATGCACCGCGCCGCCCAGGCTGCTGCTGTTTTCCGGGTCGCCGCCGTACCTGCGCACCAGTTCCTGCAGTTCGCGGACGGCAACCGCGCAGGCCTGCGCGCGATTCGAGAAAAACGTCCTGAGCTGCGGGTCGGAGGCATCGGCGGCGCAGGCATAAAAGCCCTCTTCGCCGTCCTTGCTGGTTTCAATCAGGTCGTTAAGGATGGAAATGATGTTGTCGGTGTTCATGCCTGCTCCTGCCTGGTCCGCGTCACTGCTTGCCCGGGCTGGTGCTGTTGGAGGAGCCCGAAGTACCGGAAACGCCGGACTTTCCGGCGCCGCCCGAGGAGCCGCCGCCGCTGGAAGTGCTCGACGTGCCGGCCGGCCCCATCGATCCGGACAGGCTGGCTGCCGATCCGGTCACATCCTCCGCCATCGTCAGGTGCTGTTCGATAATCGGCGTCATCTTCGCGGCCAGCGCCTTCAGGTCCGGATCCGTGGCGCGGCTCTGCATGCGCTCCAGCAGGCGATGGGTATTGCGATGGTCGGAGAGCCCGCCCTGTGCCAGGTAGCGCTTGTCGAAGTTGTCGCCCTGCAAGGAAGACAGTTTCTTCGCCGCCGCCTTGTGCTTGCGGTCCGGCTCGGTGGGCAGCGTCACGCCCTTGGCCTGCGCCAGCTGCTCCAGCTCCTTCTGCGCCTGGGTATGGTCGTCGACCATCTTTTGCGCGAAGTTGCGCACCTGGTCGTTCTTCGACTGGCTCAGCGCGATCTTGCCGGTTTCGATTTCCGCGAGATTGGACTGCGCCATCTCGCGCATCAGGTTTTCATCCGCGCGGCTGAGCTTGCCGCCGGCCTTCTGTCCGGCGCCGGCGCCTTGCGTGGCCGACGTGCTGCCGCTCTGCGCCTGCGCCGCGGGAGGCAGGCCGAACAGGCACGCCAGCAGAGCGGCCCCGAGCAAGCGGTTGAGATTCTTTCGTTCTTGCATTTCGCGTCTCCTTCGGGAAGATGATGGCAATCGCCAGGGGCTGGCACGGGTGGATGCCTGGACTGCGTAAGGCAATGAGCATGCCAGTGACGTTGCGGGTGAAGGCGGGCTGCGGGTGCGGGAGAGGGGTGGAAGAGGCTACAGCAGTGCGGAAAAAATTACAGCGATGGACAGGTCATCGGATTGGCGGGGGGAAAAAAAATGCCAAAGCTTTCGCTTTGGCAAAAGTCTTGCCGGATTGCTCCGGCAAGCGCCCATCCGAAAAAAGACAGCTCAGCCGGTTTGCGCAGGGCACCGCACGCCATGCGGCGCTCCCCTTTCCGGCGGCACCCCCGCAAACCTTGCATCCATTCCCGGTCCTTCCCCTGCAGCGTCAGTCAGTTGCGCTGCCTCTTTTCGCATTTGCATTCGATGCTGTTCAACACCCGCCCTTCCGGATCGACCGTTTCCAGAATCACATCGAAGCCCCACAGCCGCGCGACATGCTTCAGCACTTCGTCGGTCTGGTTGTTCAGCGGCCGGCGCAGGTACTGGTTGTGGCGCAGGGTCAGCGCGCGGTGGCCGTGGGTGTCGACCGACCATACCTGGATGTTCGGCTCGCGGTTGTGCATGTTGTACTGCCCGGCAAGCTGTTCGCGCAGGTAGCGGTAGCCGGCGTCGTCGTGGATCGCCGAGATCTGCAGCTTGTCCTTCCTGTCGTCGTCCAGCACCGCGAAGAAGTGGAAGTCGCGGATCAGCTTGGGCGACAGGTATTGCGAGATGAAGCTTTCATCCTTGAAGTTGCGCATCGCGAAGTCGAGCGTCTTCTTCCAGTCGCTGCCGGCGATGTCCGGGAACCACTGCCGGTCTTCCTCCGTCGGGTTTTCGCAGATGCGGCGGATGTCGCGCATCATCGCGAAACCGAGCGCATATGGGTTGATGCCGTTGAAGTACTTGCTGGTGACCGGCGGCTGGTACACCACGTTGGTGTGGCTCTGCAGGAATTCCATCATGAAGCCGTCGCCGACCACGCCTTCGTCGTACAGCTGGTTGAGAATCGTGTAGTGCCAGAACGTCGCCCAGCCCTCGTTCATCACCTGGGTCTGGCGCTGCGGATAGAAGTACTGCGAAATCTTGCGCACGATGCGCACGATCTCGCGCTCCCAGGGCTGCAGCAGCGGTGCATATTTCTCGATGAAGTACAGCAGGTTTTCCTGCGGCTCGGCCGGGAAGCGGCTCGGCGCCTGCTCTGCCACGACCTCGGCTTTCCTGGGCAGCGTGCGCCACAGGTCGTTCACCTGAGACTGCAGGTAGCGCTCGCGCTCTTCCTGGCGCTCGCGCTCCTTCGACAGCGACAGCTTGGCCGGGCGCTTGTAGCGGTCCACGCCGTAGTTCTGCAGCGCGTGGCAGGAATCGAGCAGCAGTTCCACCGCCTCGATGCCGTAGCGCTGCTCGCATTCGGCGATGTAGTTTTTCGCGAACACCATGTAGTCGATGATCGCTTCCGCATCGGTCCAGGTGCGGAACAGGTAATTGCCCTTGAAGAAGGAGTTGTGCCCGTAGGACGCGTGCGCGATCACCAGCGCCTGCATCGTCAGGCTGTTCTCTTCCATCAGGTACGCGATGCAGGGGTTGGAGTTGATGACGATCTCATACGCCAGCCCCATATGGCCGCGGCGGTAGCTCTTTTCCGTGGACAGGAAGTGCTTGCCGAAGGACCAGTGCGCATACGACACCGGCATGCCGACCGACGCGTAGGCATCCATCATCTGCTCGGCGCTGATGATCTCCAGCTGATTCGGATAGGTGTCGAGGCCGAAGCCTTCGGCGACGCGGCGGATTTCACCGTGCGCCTGCTCGATCAGGTCGAAGGTCCATTCCGACTGCTCGGGCAGTCGGACCGGCTTGCTCGCCTTCTTCCGGCCGGTCTTCTTCGCTGGCGCTTTGTTGAGGACTTTGATCATTTCGGTTGCTTCTTGAACAGTTCACGGAATACCGGATAGATATCCGCCGGCGACTCGATCTTCTGCATCGCGAAGTGCGGATGGTGATCCGGGATCTGCGCATACTCGTGCCACAGGTTCTGCGGTTCGCCGTCGGTGATCTCGACATACGCGTAGTACTGCACCATCGGCATGATCTTCTGCACCAGCAGCTCGCGGCAGGTCACCGAGTCGTTGTCCCAGTTGTCGCCGTCCGAGGCCTGCGCGACATAGATGTTCCAGTCGCTGGTCGCATAGCGCTCGTTGATCACCTTGTTGAGCAGGTGCAGCGCCGACGACACCACGGTGCCGCCCGACTCGCGCGAATTGAAGAACTCGTCTTCCGTCACTTCGGTCGCCTGCGTGTGGTGGCGGATGAACACCACCTCGATCTTTTCGTAGGCGCGCTCGAGGAACAGGTAGAGCAGGATGAAGAAGCGCTTGGCGGCATCCTTCTTCGCCTGGTCCATCGACCCCGACACGTCCATCACGCAGAACATCACCGCCTGGCTGGACGGCTTGGGCACCTTGATGCGGTTGCTGTAGCGCAGGTCGATCGGATCGAGGAAGGCGATGCCGTCCAGCTTGGCGCGCAGGTGGTGGATCTCCTTGCGCAGCGCCAGGATGCGATGATCGTCCTCGAACGTGGTCTTGAGCAGCTCGTTCATCTCCTGCTCGGCCTCGCGCAGCCGCTTGCGCGACTTCGCGCCGACCGCGATGCGGCGGCCGATCGCGCCGCGCATCGAGCGCAGCACGTGGATGTTGGTCGGCGTGCCGGAGATGGTGTAGCCGGCGCGCTGGTTCTTGAACTCGGTGATCGAGGTGAGCTGGGTCTTGACCAGGTTCGGCAGCTCCAGGTCCTCGAAGAAGTAGTTCATGAACTCTTCGCGCGTGAGCTCGAAGGTGAAATCGTCCTCGGTTACTTCTTCGCTGTTGCCCGCCTTGCCCTTGCCGGCGCCGTTGCCGCCCTTGGGCCGTTGGATCTGGTCGCCTTTCTGGTACTGTTCGTTGCCCGGCCGGACCACTTCCCAGACGCCGCCATGCGTATGGCCGAACGTGGGCTCGTTGATGTCCTTGACGGGGATGGTTACTTTTTCGCCTTTCTCGACATCCTTGATCGAGCGGCCCTTGATGGCGCGTGTCACGGCGTCCTTGATCTGCCCCTTGTAACGCCTGAGAAAGCGTTCGCGGTTCACAGCGGACTTGTTCTTTCCCTGCAGGCGCCGGTCGATGAGGTGAGCCAAAGTGCCTCCTGAAACTGTATGGGCGTTGTTGTCTCCCTCTCAGGTTCGGAGAGAGGGACTGTCCTGCGGCAGCCGGCCGGCTCCCTCCCCCTAGCAGGGGGATGAAGGCGGGGTTTCGCAAAGCATGCTTTGCGCCGCCTTCATCCGACCCGCTTGCAAGCGGGGAGGTGGACGGGTTGGGGTGGGGGTAGGGAGGTTGGCAATCGCAATCCGCAGCGCGGCCGCACCGCCCCTCGCCGGGCGCCCCCATCCCGACCTTCCGTGAAGCGCAGGGTACTTCTACATCACGACGACTTGCGAACCCGCAGGTACCATTCGCACAGCAGGCGCACCTGCTTGGCGGTGTATCCCTTCGCCACCATGCGCGACACGAATTCCTGGTGCTTGTTCGCGTCGTCGGCGCTGGCCTTCGCATTGAAGGAAATCACCGGCAGCAGCTCTTCGGTATTCGAGAACATCTTCTTCTCGATCACCGTGCGCAGCTTCTCGTAGCTGGTCCAGGCCGGGTTCTTGCCGTTGTTCTGCGCGCGCGCGCGCAGCACGAAGTTGACGATCTCGTTGCGGAAATCCTTCGGGTTGGAAATCCCGGCCGGCTTCTCGATCTTTTCGAGCTCGCTGTTCAACGACTCGCGGTCGAAGCTTTCGCCGGTGTCCGGATCGCGGAATTCCTGGTCCTGGATCCAGAAGTCGGCGAAGGTCACGTAACGGTCGAAAATGTTCTGGCCGTACTCGGAGTAGCTCTCGAGGTACGCCGTCTGGATCTCCTTGCCGATGAACTCCACATAGCGCTGCGCCAGGTACTCCTTGATGTAGGACATGTACTTCTGCTCGGTCTCGGGCGGGAACTGTTCGCGCTCGACCTGCTGTTCCAGCACATACAGCAGATGCACCGGGTTGGCGGCGACCTCGGTATTGTCGAAGTTGAACACGCGGGACAGGATCTTGTACGCGAAACGGGTCGACAGGCCGTTCATGCCTTCGTCCACGCCGGCGTAGTCGACGTATTCCTGGCGCGACTTCGCCTTCGGATCGGTGTCCTTCAGGTTCTCGCCGTCATACACCTGCATCTTCGAGAAGATGCTGGAGTTTTCCGGCTCCTTCAGGCGCGACAGCACCGCGAACTGCGCCATCATCTTCAGCGTGCCCGGCGCGCAGGGCGCCTTGCCGAGCGAGGAGCTGGTGATCAGCTTGTCGTAGATCTTGATCTCTTCCGACACGCGCAGGCAGTACGGCACCTTCACGATGTAGATGCGGTCGAGGAATGCCTCGTTGTTCTTGTTGTTGCGGAATGCCTTCCACTCGGATTCGTTCGAGTGCGCCAGCACGACGCCGTCGAACGGGATCGCGCCGAAACCTTCGGTGCCCTTGTAGTTGCCTTCCTGCGTCGCGGTCAAGAGCGGGTGCAGCACCTTGATCGGCGCCTTGAACATTTCGACGAATTCCATCAGGCCCTGGTTCGACAGGCACAGGCCGCCGGAATAGCTGTAGGCGTCCGGATCGTCCTGCGAATAGTCTTCCAGCTTGCGGATGTCGACCTTGCCGACCAGGGAGGAAATGTCCTGGTTGTTTTCGTCGCCCGGTTCGGTCTTCGAGATCGCGACCTGCTTCAGGATCGACGGATAGCGCCTGACCACGCGGAACTGGTTGATGTCGCCGTTGAACTCATGCAGGCGCTTGACCGCCCATGGGCTGGGAATGGTTTTCAGGTAGCGGCGCGGAATGCCGTAGTCCTCTTCGAGGATCGCGCCGTCTTCATCCGCATCGAACAATCCGAGCGGCGATTCGTTCACGGGCGAGCCCTTGATGCAATAGAAGGGGACATGCTCCATCAGGGATTTCAGCTTCTCGGCGATGGAGGACTTGCCGCCGCCGACGGGACCGAGCAGGTAGAGCACCTGCTTGCGTTCCTCGAGGCCTTGCGCGGCATGACGGAAATAGGAAACTACCTGCTCGATGACTTCCTCCATTCCATAGAAATCACGGAATGCGGGATAGATCTTGATAACCTTGTTGGCGAAGATGCGCGAGAGCCGCGGATCATGGCGCGTATCGATCAGCTCGGGCTCGCCGATCGCTTCGAGCATGCGCTCGGCAGCGGTGGCGTAGGCGAGGCGATCACGTTTGCACAACTCCAGATATTCTTGCAGGGAGTATTCCTCTTCCCGTGTCCGCTCATACCGTGCTGCGTAGTTGTCAAAGATCTTCATTGGGCTTCCTTTGTAAATCTACCGGTCGTATAGGGTGTCGGATACAGATTGGTTTTCCACTCCGCAATTTAATAATACGCAGAAATTTTTCGAGTCGATAGGAAATTTTTTTCTTTTTTTCCCCGGCGAAAATACTTGAGAAAAAGGCTTTCAACTTCTTCTTTTCAAAGCATTATTTCAGCGCGATTTTTTTGCGTTTCGGCGTCGGATACGTAAAACTTTTTCGAGTGAAAGTTGTCCCGCTCAGCGTTTTTCGCGCGCCGTTGCGGAAAGGTGCGTGCGAAAACGCGACACTCGGAAAAGTCGCGCGCGGCCTCCATCGCATGCGGTCAACCGCATTGAATTTTCAAACGTTGGAACTGGATGGAAAAGCGCCGGCTGTTCCTGCGATTGCCGCCCGCGATAGCGTCATGAGCTACTGTATATACAGTAGCGAAACAATTTCCTTGCACTGCATATGCGATCGCATATAGTAGTGATAAGCGATCACTTGCCGAACAAGCCCTTCAGCTGTTCCTGCAGCTGACCGCGGACTTTTTCTTTCTGTTCTTCGAGCGCCTTCTGCGCTTTCTCCCGCACTTCGTCTTTTCTCTCGTCGAGCTTGCGCTTTGCGAGCTCGGTCGCCATGCCGGCGAAGTCGACCTGCCAGCCGATCGCGCTGAACGGCCCGGACAAGCGAACCGGCACCGTCAATCCCTTCAGCGCCTGCAGTTCCGGTCCGCCTTGCCCCTGCAGCGTCGATACCACGGTGGTGCGCGCAAGATAGTCGAGGCGCTCGGCGCCGAGGTTGATGTCGCCGGCGCCGGCAACGCGGATCAGCGGCGACTTGATGCTCAGGTCATCGTTGCGCGCCACGCCGTCGGTAATGCGGAAGCTGCCCGTCAGTTCGCTGAAATCGGTTTTCTCCGCCCCCGCCGCCGTGCCGGCCTGCGCCTTTTCATCGCCGCGCAATTGCCCCAGCCGCGCCTTCGCGTCGCGTACCGCCTGCGCGATATTGATGCCGCGCACCGCGCCGTCGCGCAACTCCAGCCGCGCGCTGCCATTCAAGGCCTTGCGGATCTGGTCGAAGCTCATGCCACGCGTGGTCACGTCGAGCTGCACATTCCCCTTGCCCGAAACCGGATCCTTGCCGATCGCATCCTTGAGCAAGGGGCCGACGTCGATGCCGGACAGCGTCTGCCGCAGCGCGAAGCGCGCCGGATTGCCGGCGGTGATTGTCAGCGCGCCCGATGCGCTGCCGCCGTACAGGCCGGCCGCGATCGGGCTGGCGTCCAGCCTGCCGTTCGCCGCGCGCACGTCGACGCGCACATTCGACGAGCGGACATTGGCGGCCTTCAATGCGCCGATGCGCATGCTGCCGTTCGCATGCAGTTTCTGCAACGCGGAAAAATCAGGCGGCCGTTGCGCCGTTGCACCCTGCGCCGCTTGTGGAGCCGGCGTTGCGGCACCCGGTGCCGCCTTCGCGCGGTAGCGGTCAAGATCGAGCTGGTCGATGCCGACATCGAAGGTATACAGTGGCGGCGCAAAGCCGTTCAGCCCGAGCCGGGCATTGAAGACGCTCTGGTCCAGCCGGCCGTCGAGCCGGGCGCTCGCGGTCTTCTTGCCGAGGTCGACCCGCGCCTGGCCATCCGCCTTCAGCTTCAGCATGCCGCCGCCGGGATTGGGCAGGTTGAGGTCGGCGGCGATGCGCGACAGCTCGACCTGCTGCTGTTGCAGGTTGGCGCTGACCGGCGTGACCAGCGATCCGCCGAGCGCGGTATCGCCCTGCTTGCCGGAGAGTTTCAGCGTCAGCTGCGGCGACGTAAACAGCAGCTTGTCGATGTCGCCGGATACCGCACCGGAAACGTTCGCCTTCGCATCGAGCCTGTCTTGCCGCAGCGCGATATCGAGCGCGAGCGCCGGGATGCGGAAGGCTTGCGGCGATCCTTCGAAGGCCGGCGCGCTGAAGCTGGCGCGCACATCGCGCGCGCCGCCCGCCGCGGCGACCTCGCCGCTCAGCTTGCCACCGCTGACCGTCGCGTCGGTCAGCGCCAGTTTCGGAATCTCGAGCCTGCCCTTGATCGTCTCGGCGGAACGCTTGCCATCCACCGCGAGCTTCACGCCATCAAGCACGAAGCGCCTGGCTTGCGGCTTCAGGTCGGCGTCGCCGGAAAGCCGCAGGCCAAGGTCGCTGAAGCCGGCCAGCCTGCCCTTCACATCCGCCCCCAATCCCTTGAACCGGTATGCCTTAGCGGCAAGGTCGAAGCTGAAGCCGGTCTTCAGCGCCAGCGCCGCATCGACATCCGGCCGGTCGCCCTTGATCCGCGTGCTCAGTTCCAGCTGGCTTGCCGCGCCGTCGGCAATCTTGCCGGTTTCCAGGTCCAGTCCGGACAGCTCGATGCGGCGTGCCTGCTGGCGGTCCTCGAACAGCACGCTGGCATCGGTAAGGCGCACGCCGTCGATATCGAAACGCAGCGGCGCGCCGCTCCCTTCGCCGCCGCCGCCACCCGCGGCACCCGCGCCGCGCCCGGCGTCCTCGTCCCTGGCAAGCAGGTCGTCGAAATTGGTGCTGCCGTCCTTGTTGCGCCGTATCGTCGCGCGCAGGCCGTCGATCCGCACCTGGTCGACCACGAATTGCCGGGACAGCAAGGGCAGCAGCGCCAGCGACAGCGTGGCATGCCGTACCGACGCGAATTCGGCGCTGCCCTTGTGCTCGGAAATGCGCAGCGGACCGAGATCGGCGCCGAGTTTGGGGAAAAAGCTGAGCTTGATGTCGCCGGGGATGGCGAGGGTGCGCTGCGTCTTTTCCTGCACCAGGCGGATCAGGAGCGGCTTGTAATCGTTGGGATTGAAGGTCGCCGCGAAGATGCCCGCAGCGGCGACCAGCAGCGCAAGCAGCGCGGCAACAGCAAGGGCGGCATATTTAAGAGTCTTCCTCATGGCGTTCCGGCGCCGAAACGCCGCGACGGTGCATCTTCAGCGCAAAACGGGCCGGGTCGAGCGCCTCGGCCAGTTCGCGCTCCACCGGCAGCGGCTCACCTTCCAGCATGGATACCAGCAGTTCCGCCGCCAGCGGAGCCCAGACCATGCCGCGCGACGCATAGCCCAGCAATCCGTACAAGCCCGGCAGCCGCGGCACGTCGCGCAGCCTGCTGCCGGCGACCGGCGCCGCCGGGTCCGGCAGCGCGCCGACCAGCGGCAGGCGATCCGGCGACACGCAACGGAAGCCGACCCGCCCCTCGGGCGGCAGCGCCGCGACGCCCGCCACCGCCTGCGGCAGCATCTGCGCCAGGCGCGCGAGGTTTTCGTCGTGGCTGGCTTGCCGCCACTGCGGGTCGCCGTCAAAGTCGTAGGACGCGCCCAGGCAACAGATGCCGTCGGCCGCCCGCGTCAGGTAACCCTCGCCGCACAGCACCACCGGCACCGGCGGCAAGACTTGCGCGGGCACATGGGCCACCTGCCCGCGCACCACGGCAAGCGGCAATCCTTGTGTTTGAGGAAAGGCGCAGGCTTGAGTTCCATTCGCGAGAATGACGACCGGCGCGCGCGCGACCACCGCGCCGGTCGCGTCGCCGACTTCCCAGCCGCCATCCACTTGCGCCAGGGTAAGCGCGTCCTGTGCAAAGCGCCGTTCGAGGCGGTCGCCGCAGGCATCGAGCAGGGCTTTGCACAGGCTGGCCGGCGTCAGCCAGCCGGCCTGCGGAAAGAGCCAGCCGCCGGACGCGGCCGGATTGCCGGTCAGCCCGCTTGCCGACTGCGCATCGATCCAGCGCACGAAATCAGGCGGAAAGCCGAGCGCCTGCACGGTTTCGCGCTGCAGCCTTGCATGGTTCGCATCGCGCGCCAGTTGCAGCACGCCGCAGACTTCGCCGGCAAAGGCGCGGCCGATGCCTCCCACGCGATCCCACAGCCGCAGCGCATAGAGGAACGCGGTGCGCACCAGCCGCGACGGCAGGTTGTCGTCCTTCGACAGCAGCGGCATCGCGATGCCTGCGCGGTTGCCGGACGATTCCTGCGCCGGCCGATCGTGCCGTTCCAGCAGCGCGACATGCCAGCCGCGCGCGGCGAGGCGTTCGCAAGCGGCGCTGCCGGCAATGCCGGCGCCGACCACGATTGCCTGCCGGCCCGCGGCGGCGGCGGGCACGGCTGGCGCCGGCACCTGCCAGCGCGGCGCGAAACGGGCGGCCAGCATGTCGCGCTTGCGCCCGAATCCCGGCCGCTTCTCGCAGACGAAGCCGCCCTCTGCAAGCACGCGGCGCACCGCCGCGGACACGGTATAGGTCGCCGCGGTGGCGCCGGGCGCGGCGATGCGATTGAGCCGCGAGAGCACTTGCGGCGCCCACATCTCCGGGTTCTTGCTCGGCGCGAAACCGTCGAGATAGAAGGCATCGGCGGCGGCCGCTATCTGCGGCAGGCAGTGCGCGATGTCGCCGAATACCAGGGTCAGCGCGACCCGCCCGCCGTCCAGCATCAACCGGTGGAAACCGGCGATCAGCGGCGGCCAGGCGGCGCGCAGCTGCGCCGACAGTTCGGCCAGCTCCGGCCATTGCGCATGCAGTTGCGCCAGGTCTGCCGCGGCGAACGGATGCTTTTCGACCGCGACGTAATGCAGCCGCGCCGGCGCATCGCCGTCGGCTCGCCATGCCTGCCAGGTCGCGAGGAAATTCAGCCCGAGGCCGAAACCGGTCTCGAGGATGGTGAAGTGGCTGCGGCCGCGCCAGCGCGCGGGCAGCCCGTTCCCGCCCAGAAAAACATGGCGGGCCTGCGCCAGGCCGCCGTCGGCCGAGTGATAGACGTCGCCGAAGGCTTCGGCGTAGGGGACGCCGCCGGAATAGGAAAGCGTGGCGGGAACCAGTCGGTGCACGGTCATGACGGATAGCAGGTGTGGAGATGCCGCCATTGTAGCGGCGCCGCATTCCGGCGGCGGACTTGCGGCGGCATCAAATGGGCTGGGAAAAAATGTCGTATAACGAGGACTGCTGCGATAATACGCAGCCACGTTTTCAAGACTACTTCCGTTAAGAGATGAATCGCACCAGCAATCCCTCCGCAGAATCCGCCGCAGAACCCGCCGCCCGCCCGGCTTACGTCGTCAAGAATTCGCGGGTGCATGGCCGCGGCGTGTTCGCGACGCGCAAAATCCCCGCAGGCACCTGCATCATCGAATACCAGGGCGAGCGCATTACCTGGAAGGAAGCGGTACGGCGCGAGAACCTGAAGGCGCCGGACAACTTCCATACCTTCTTCTTCAGCCTGGAGAGCGGCAGGATCATCGATGGCGGCAGCAACGGCAACGATGCGCGCTGGATCAATCATGCCTGCGAACCGAATTGCGAAGCGCGGGAAGAGGATGGCCGGGTGTTCATCTATGCGCTGCGCGACATCGCGCGCGGCGAGGAACTCAATTACGACTACGGCCTGATCCTGGAGGAGCGGCACACGCCGGCCCTGAAGCGCGCCTATGCCTGCCTGTGCGGCGCGCCGACTTGCCGGCAGACGCTGCTGGCACCGAAGCGGAAAAAGAAGGCGTGACCGGTAGCCGCGCCGGCAGCATCCGTTGCGGCCGGGTGCAAAGCGCGACCGTCAGGGGATGAAGCGTCAGACCGGGCTCAGCAGTTTCAGCCCGCCGATGCCGCACAGGATCAGGCCGATGCAAAGCCACTGCCCCGGCGACAAGCCTTCATGGAGCAGCACCGCGCCGAGGATCGCGGTGCCGAGCGTGCCGATGCCGGTCCATACCGCGTACGACGTGCCGACCGGCAGCGTGCGCATCGCCAGCCCGAGCAGCAGCACGCTTGCGACCATCGAGACCAGCGTCAGCAGCGACGGCACCAGGCGGGTGAAGCCTTCCGTATATTTCAGGCCGATCGCCCAGCCGATCTCGAACAGGCCGGCGATGATGAGGATAAACCAGGACATGTTTCTCGTTCCTGCGCACTTTGCGCATGGGGCTGCGGCCGTCCGCAGCGGTTGGAAAAGGCAGCGGGGCCGTCCCCGCGCCGTTGCCGGATGGCGCTAGGCCGCGATTTCGCAGCGGTTGCGCCCGTTGCGCTTGGCCTCGAACAAGGCCGTGTCGGCGCGGTTGATGGTATCAGAAATGCTCTCGCCCGGCCGGCGCTCGGCCACGCCGAAGCTGGCGGACAGCCGCAGCGGCGTGTCGTGCGCCTGCATCTCGATTTCCGCGATCGCGCTCCGCATCCGTTCCACCACGTGCGCACCTTCCGATGCGGTGATCTCCGGCATGATGACCATGAATTCCTCGCCGCCCCAGCGGCCGCACAGGTCGTAGTCGCGCACGCCGCACCGGATTGCGTCGGCAATCCGCACCAGCACCTTGTCGCCGGCTTCGTGGCCGTAGGCGTCGTTGACCGACTTGAAGCGGTCCACGTCGGCCAGCGCCACCGTCAGCGGCCGGTTAAGGCGCTCGGCGCGCGCAGTTTCAACCTTCAGGCGATCCATGAGCATGCGGCGGTTGCCGATACCGGTCAGCGCATCCCTGGTCGATGCTTCCTTCAGTGCCTCGTTCATGTCGTGCATCATCGACTGGTAGCGGTCGGAGATGCGGGCAATCTTTTCCAGCTGCCGCAACTGCTTGTGATAGCGCCCCGTCAGCGACTGCTTCTCTTCCTGGCTGACGCTCTGGAAACGGTCGGAAATACGGGCGATGCGGTCGATCTGGTGCAACAGGCCGCGGTATTCGGCGTACAGTTCTTCGAGTGCATAGCGCAGCGGATTGCCCGCGTTTTCCGGGTCGGCCAGCAATGCCTCGATCAGCAGCTCGATATGCTTTTCGTCGCGCACGGTCAGCTCACCTGACTGGCGATGCGGAACGGGAAGCTGCAGTCTTCCTTGAACTCCTCCGCCAGCTCAGCGACGCGTTCATTCTGCTCGTCGTAGTACCAGTTGACCGCCACCTGCCGTCCGCTTCGGTGCGCCTCTTCGAGCATGTCGAAGATGTCCATCATCACCTTGACACTGCTGGTATTCAGGTACAGCAGGTGCAGTTCGAGCGTCAGCGGGCGGCTGCCGTCCTCCAGAAATTTTTCGATCCATGCCACCAGCGGCGAGAACAGCTCGAACGAGTTTTCCGGATAGGAATCCCCGCGCATCTCGACCACGCCGGCTTGCGCGTCGGCGACGATTGACGGTGTCGACTGAGTGCTTTCTACGTTGAGGTTATCCATTCTTCCATCCTTCGGGATTTGATGCATTCACATGACGACGCGGATGCTGAAAAACGCGCGTCCGTCGTCGAGGGAGCGCAGCGCGCAGGAGAGCGGCGCGGCCGCCTTGCGCGCGAGGTCGATCAGGCCGAGCCCGGCGCCGGACGCGCTGCCGGCTTCGCGCGGCTTGCGCAGCTGTTCCTTGTAGCGGGCCTTGAGCGCCGGCTTGTCCATCGCGGCCAGCGTCTCCACGCGGGCTTGCAGTGCCGGGCCGTCGGCCGTGTCGACGATGTTGCCGGCAGAGACCACGTACCGCCCCTCGGCATCGCGCGCGATCACCACGGTGGCAGATGCTTCCGCATTGTCCCAGCCCTTGCCCGCGGCATAATGCCGGATGTTCTGCGTCAGCTCGATGTAGGCGCCGAACACATCCATCGCGGACGATGCGGTTGCGTTTTCGCGTTCCATGTAGTTGCGCAGCGCGTTGCCGATTTCCTCGATCAGGCTCCTGGTCAACGGCCCGTTGAAGCACAGCATGATGCGCTGTTCGTTATAGGTCTTCTGCAGTGAAAAGAGATCGATCAGGCCCATGTTCTTCCCTGAAGTTTATGCAAACCGAAAACTCATCATCGTGATGTCGTCGCGCTGCGGATGCCTGCCCTGGTAAGCCTCCAGTGTAGAGGCAAACGCCGCGCGCTGCTCGTCCAGCGGACGCTCGGCGTGCTGCCGCAGCATGTCCACGAAGCGCGCATTGCCGAAGCCGAATCCCTTTTCGCCCCCCGCCTGATCGAGGAACCCGTCGGTCGTCAGGTAGAAGGTCCGCGCCGGCAGCAGCTCCGCCTGTTCGTTCCGGTAGGCGCCGGGATGGCGGCCGCCGATCGAGCGGCGCGCGCCGTTGATAGTCTCGACTTCCCGGCCGTCGCTCCAGTACAGTGCGATCCGGGCGCCGGCAAAGGTGATGCGGCGTGCGGCGAAATCGATGTGTGCGACGCCGGCGTCCATCATGGTTGCGATATCGCGCCGGCTGTCATCCGCTTGCAGCATGCTGCGCATCGCCGCGTCGGTACGGCCGAGGATGGCTGCCGGATCAAGGGCCCCCGTTTCATCGATCGCCTGGTCGATCGCCGCGCGCGCGAGCATCGTCATGAACGCCCCCGGCACGCCGTGGCCGGCGCAGTCGACCACGCCGAGCAGACAGCCGCCTTCCACCTCACGATAGATGTAGAAGTCGCCGCCCACCACGTCGCGCGGCCGCCACAGCACGAAATGGTTGTTGCCAAGCGCCGCGCCCAGCTGCCGGTCGGGCAGGATTGCGCGCTGGATCAGGCTGGCATAGGAAATCGAGTCGCTGATCTTCTTGTGCGCCGCGCTCATCTCGAGGTTCGCTTTCACCAGTTCCCGGGTGCGGTTACGTACCGTTTCCTCCAGCTCTTCGGTGTGGCGCCGCACTTTCTGCGCCATTGCGCCGAAGGCCGTGGTCAGTTCGCCGATTTCGTCGCTGCGGGCCGGCGGCAGCGCGGTGCCGTAATTGCCGGCCGCCATCTCGCGCGCCGAATGCTTGAGCTTGACCAGCGGCGCCAGCACCAGCCGGTTGACGGCGTACACGAAGCCGGCCATCACGGTGGCCAGCAGCACCAGTCCGGCAAGCACAATCCATTTCAGCAGGCCGGCGTCGATCAGTTCGGCGGCGTGGATGTCGACCGCGGTGAGCACATGCCACTTCAGTTCCGGGATATAGGACACCGCAAACAGTTGCCGCCTGCCGTCCATCACTGCAGAGAAGACTTCGGCCTTGCCGGGCGCGGCGACCGCGGCATCGAGTGCGCGGCGCGCCGCCGCCGCATCCGTCTCGCGCGGCAGCAGGCCGAACAGCGACTGCTCGCGGCCGGCTTCGACGGTCGCGGAGTTGAAGGCGATGCGCTGGTTGTCGGGATGGGCCTGGATGGCGCCGTTGCTGTCGACGATCATCGGCGTCACGCCGGGTTCGGTGGTGCCAAGGAAGGTGCGCAGGAAACTCGACAGGTCCAGGCCGGTGCCGGCCAGGCCGATGGTGCGCGGGCCGTCGTTGACCAGCACGTTGAACCACACCTTGGTCAGCCCCAGCTTGACGTCGGGGTCGACGTTGATGTTGAACGGCTTGTCGCCGATGATGGTGTTGAAATACCAGGCGTCGTTCCTGTCGTCCGGGTTCAGCCGGTAACGTGGCGCATCGCTGAAGGCCGATTTCGCGTCGTTGAAATAGTAGTGGTTGCTTCCCGCCGCAATCAGGAAATAGGACTTGTCGTTAAAGTCCGCGCGGAAGCTTTCCGCCTCGCGCAGCGCCGCCGCCTTCGTGCGCGGATTGCCGTCGTCGGACAGCCACTGCCGGATTACGTCCGACCGGGCCAGCCGCAGCGACAGGGCGAGTTCGCGCGCGACCGGCGCCAGGATGCGCTCGCGGTTGAGCAGGGTAAAGTTGCGGGTATAGGCGGCGCCGAGATGGGAGCGGATGGATTCAAGGGCCTGGATGCCGGCCAGGCCGGCCAGAAGCAATACCAGGACGCAGGTGCCGAACAGCGCAAGTACCGACTTGCCGCGTAGTCCGAGTGCGCGCCCCATGTAGTCTCCAGCCAGGTCTGTCGTCCGGGGCTGCGCCTGCCGCCCCGTGCTCATGCCCCCGTGAGGGCAAACGGGGAAATTCTGCCAGCCATTGTTCCGGAGCGCAACGACCTGAAGTTAAAGTCCCCTAAACCGTCGGTCAAACGCCGAAAATTAAAGAAGTGACAATCACCCTTGCAGCACCCCGAACTGCCAGCCGAAGAAAACCAGCAGCGCGACGCCGATGGTCAGCAGCTGGCGCCGCGTGACCGCGCACACCAGCACCGCGACGACCGACGCCACCAGCTGCGGATTGCGCCAGGACAGTTCCAGCCCCTGCCCGTGCGGCGCCAGCACCATCGGCACCACGATCGCGGTCAGCACCGTGACGGGCACGAAGCCGAGCGCCTGCTGCAGCAGCGGCGGGAAGGCGACGCGTCCGCCGAGGACGAAAATGGCGGCCTTGATGAAGACGGTGACGGCGGCCATGCCGAGGATCATCCAGGTATGGCTCATGCGGCCTGGCCCTCCCGCGTGCGGCTCGCCTGTCCGCGCAACAGCGCCAGGCCGACGCTCACGCCGACCAGCACCGCCGACATCAGCCCGAGCTTGTACGGCAGGTCCTTCAGCAGATAGGCGAACAGGCCCGCGGCGAGCGCCGCGCCCAGCTGCGGCAGCCGGGAGAGCTGCGGCACCACGATGGCGATGAAGGTTGCCGCCATCGCGTAATCGAGGCCGAGCGATTGCAGCTGCGGAAAGACCGCGCCGAACAGGAGGCCGACCAGGGTCCAGATCTGCCAGTTGATGTACATCGACAGGCCGGAGCCGAGGAAATACCAGTGCCCGTGCGGACTGTCCGGCTGCCGGCTGTAATAGCCGTTCATCACCGCGAAGGTTTCGTCGGTCATCAGGAAGCCGAGCGTCCACCGCCAGCGCGCAGGCAGATGCGCCACATGCGGCAGCAGCGTCGCCGCGTACAGCGCATGGCGCAGGTTGACGATGAAGGTGGTGAGCCAGATCACGAGCACGCCGGCATGCCCGGCGACCAGGCCCGCCGCGATGAACTGGCTGGAGCCGGCGAACACCGTCATCGACATCAGTTGCCCCTGCCATGCGGCAAGAGGGCCGGCGCCGACGAGGGTGCCGAAGATCATGCCGAACGGCGCGGCGCCGACGATCATCGGGATGGTATCGCGCGCGCCGGCGGCGAAGCTGGAAAAACGGGTAGGCTGCGACATGTCAGTTCCTTTCGGCGCACATGATAATGCCGCCGCGCGCCGCGCGCTTGTATGTTCTTGCGGCGCTTCGGTTGCAGCCCGTCATTCCAGCCCGAGGGCCCGCTGCTCCTTGCGCGTGAACGCCGCCGCTTCCGCGCGCAGCCATTGCATGAAGTCGGCCAGGTGCGCGGACGGCTTGCGTCCCGGCGGGGTGACGAGATGATAGGAATACGGCGCCGGCGCGATGAGGTCGAACACCCGCACCAGCCTGCCGGCAGCGAGATCGGCGGATACCAGCGCGCTGCGCCCGATCGCGATGCCCTGCCCCGCCGCGGCCGCCCCGAGCATGAGGTTGCTGTCGCTGTAGCTGGCCTCATGCAGGAAATCCTCCGCGTCCACGCCGGCGTGCCGGCACCAGGCATTCCACTCCATCTGGCAGTCGTCGCGCAGGATGCGATAGCGCTTCAGGCTAGCCGCGGTCTGCGGCAGCCTGCCCTGGTTGAATGCGGGGCTGCAGACCGGGAACAGCCATTCCTCCAGCAGCGGCTCCGCATGGCAGCCCTTCCAGGCGCCGCGGCCGTAGCGGATCGCGAGATCAGCCTGGCCGCGGCCAAGGTCCTTGAGGTCGGCCGATGCCTGGATATGCACCGCCACGTCGGGCCGCAGTTTCTGGAAACGGGCCATGCGCGGCAGCAGCCAGCGGTTGGCGAAGGACTGCAGGGTGGTGACCGTGATCGACGGCGGGCGCTGCAACACGCCCACCTCCGACACCGCCCTGCTGATCTGCAGCAGGGCCGGCTGAATGCGCCGGAACAGCAGCAGGCCTTCGCGGGTGAGCGCCATCTGCCGTCCGCGGCGTTCAAACAGTGGAACGCCGAGCATGCTTTCCAGCGTGCGGATCTGCTGGCTCACGGCGCTGTGGGTGACGTGCAGTTCACCGGCAGCAAGCGAATAGCTGCCGTGCCGGGCGGCGGATTCAAAGGCGTGCAGGGCGTGCAGGGGTGCGGGGCGCATTCCGTCGGGCTCATTCATGCATTGCGTCTTATTGTTAGTTTTTCTAACAGGGCATGTCAATAAATGTCGTTCGATTGTTTGCACGCGGGCGCTTACACTTGCATTGAGCGGCTTTCATATTAGTGCAGGCTCGAACCCTCCGGGCAGCCCCGGGAACCGGCCGCCTGCGGTGTTGCGGGGGGGCGCCGAGTCCTTCTTGCCGTAGCACGGGAGCGCCAAGCCCGCTACGACGCATCGCCGCGCCTAGCATTCGGCCGGTTCCCGGGGCTGCGCGACCCCTGCACTAATAGGAAAGCCGCTCTAGTCCAATGACAGGATCGCCCATGTCCACTGCCAACCTGCTCCGCCTGCTGCTGCTCGGCGCCATCTGGGGCACCAGCTTCATGCTCATGCGCGTCGCTGTGCCTGCGCTCGGCCCGTTGCCCACCACCTTCCTGCGCGCGCTGCTCGGCGGCATTACGCTGTACCTGTTCGCGCGCATGCGCGGCATCGATTTCCGCTGGCGCGACAATGCCCGCACCTATCTCGTGATCGGCCTGTTCAACACCGCGATCCCGTTCGCGCTGTTCGCGTGGGCGGCGCTGCACATTCCGTCGGCCTACATGGCGACCATGAACTCGCTGGCGCCGATCTTCACCGGGCTGTTCGGCTTCCTGCTGCTGGCCGAGCGGATGACGCCCTCGCGCATGATGGCCTGCGTGCTCGGGCTGGCCGGCGTGGGGGTGCTGGTCGGGGTCGGCCCGACCCGGGTATCGCTGCACACCGTGCTGGGCGTGCTCGCCGGCATGGGTGCGGCCGCCTGCTACGGCTTTGCGGCGACCTACACCCGCATGAAGGCGTCCCAGATCCCGGCGCTGGCAGCGGCCACCGGCAGCCAGTTCGCGGCCGCCCTCGCGCTGCTGCCGCTGGCACTGGCCGCCGCGCCGCCGGCGCCAGCCTCCCTCCCGCTGCAGGCGGTGCTCGCCGTGGCCGTGCTCGGCGTGCTGTGCACCGGGCTGGCCTACGCGATTTTCTTCCACCTGATCGCGGCAGAGGGCGCGGGCAAGGCGATCACCGTCACCTTCCTGGTGCCGGCAACCGCGTCCCTGTGGGCCTGGCTGTTCCTCGGCGAGCCGGTCACCGCGGGAACGGTGGCGGGAATTGCGGTCGTGCTGTGCGCCACCGCGCTCGCGCTCGGGCTGGCCGGGAAATGGAAGCTGCTCTTTGCGCGGCGCGCAGCCGCAGGGCCGGCCAGGCGGCCTTAAGACAGAGCCGCATCCGGCATGGCGCCGGCAATGTCCTATACTTGAGGAGAAAATATCGATCCGGAAAAACAACAGCTTGCCGGCCACAGGGAGGCCTCATGCAGAAGTTCGAATTCTCGATTCATACCCGCAGCGGACAGAAAGTGGACGCCGTCGTCATCGCCGGCCGCGACCAGGCGGATGCGGAACGCAAGCTGTTCCAGATGTACCGCAATTGCACCGTGATCACCTGCAGGATGAAGCTGCCGGAGGAAAAACCCCGGCAGGCGAGTTCGATGGAAGACATCCTGACGCTGATCTCGAAATAGATGCGCAAGCGGCGCCCGCCGCCGGCGGGGCGCGTTATTCGCCGAAAAACCCCGCCGCCGTCAGCTCGTCCAGCAGCGCATCGTAATCCTGCGCGCCGCGGCTGGACGGCGCGTGCTCGAACACCGTCTTGTTGTGCGCCGGGCTTTCCGCCAGGCTGACATTTTCCGCAATCCTCGTGCGGCACACTTCCTCGCCGAACTGCTGCACCAGCATGTCCTGGATCTCGCGCGCCATGCGCCGGCGGGCATCGAAACGGGTCAGCAGGTAGCGCCGCTTCACCCGGCGCTTGAGCACCGGCTCCAGCGCCCGCAGCGCCTTTTCCACCTGCAGCGCGCTCTTGTAGGACAAATGGTCGGCGGAGACCGGCACCAGCACGCAGTCGCTGGCAAAGATCGCGTTCAGCGACAGCACGCCGATCATCGGGCAGCAGTCGATCAGCACCGGGCTGCCGCCGCTGCCCAGGCGCTCGGCGCGCAGCGCGACATTGAGGCGGTTGACCACGTTGTAGCCCTTCCCGAACAGGGTATCGACCTTGGACAGTTCCATATGGGAGGGAATGACGCGGATGCCGCTGGCGGCGCCATGCACGAGCTCGGAGAGGGGGCGGTTGCGCTGGAACAGGCTGAGCACGGTATCGTCGCCGGCGCCTGCCGTCACGCCCGCGATCGCGCTGAAATGCGCCTGCGGGTCGAGGTCGATCCCGCATGGGGTGCCGCCGCGGCGCGCAAGCGCAGCGGCCAGGTTTAGCGTGGTGGTGGTCTTGCCCACGCCTCCCTTCTGGTTGAAGACGGCGACGATGGTCATGGCTGCCGTCCATCTTACTGTAGATTCCGGCCTCGCGGCGCGCCAGCGGCATTGGTGCCGCGGCTTGAGCACCCAGGTTCCAGCCGGACAGCTTCCCTGGTCCGATGCCGATGCCGATGCCAGCCAGCAGCGGCGGCCGCGATACGGAAAAAAATGGAGTGGAGACTGCGCCGCCCCCACTCCAAACCTCAGGAGACACTGAGGAGAGACTGCATGGCCGGCCTTTCACCGGGATGAATGCCGGCTCACGCTGGTTACTTGCTGCTTCGACGCGGGCCCACATTGCCCACGCGAGGACTGTAGCAGCGCTCGTGCAAGAGAAAATCCGGAAAGATGGGAAGTCTGTCTAAGAAGATTCAGCAGCGGGGACGGACGGGAACCGGGCGGGTCCGCCGGATCGCATGAAAAATATCAACACGACAACAGGGGCGGGCGGCGAGGCGCCCGTCACGGCTTGCCGGACGGGCTTTGCTGCTGCGATGGAGCCGGCGCCGTGCCGGCATCGTCCTGCCCCGACGGTTTCTGGCCGGCCGCCGGCGCAGCCTCCTGCGCGGCCTGCGCCTTCTTCGCCGCATTCTCCGCGGCCACGGTGAACGCAGACAGGCAGGCTGCCCTGAGCTCTTGTTCGAATACCGGCGCGAACAAGGTCTTGCTGCGCGAACGGGTCAACCGTGTCGATTGCGGCAGCAGGTAATCGCCGGACGGGTTTTCCAGCCGCAACCAGTGCAGCATGCCCTTGGCTTTTTTCATCTCCACCCGCACCCGCACCGCCGGGTTCGCGCGGGTACTGGTAGCGACCACGGTCGCGGTGTCATCAGCCACTTCACCCAACACCGACGGCGCCATGCCCTCGTCGATCCGCTCCGCGCCCGCTGTCGAGAAGAAATGGGCGCCGCACAGCCTGCCATCCTTCTGATGCAGTTCGAGCACAAAGTTGGAGCACCTGCCGGAGTCGCGCTGCGCGCCGCTGGGGCACAGCCAGGCAACCCAGGCGCCGCTGAAGTCCTCAACGGCGGATGCCGGCAGGCTGACGGTCAGCAACAGGAGAAAGAGGGCAGGAACATGCATGGCGGCAGGCCTTCCGGTAAAAAAGGGCGTGACCAGACATTTACCAGAGTGCCCGCCGGACTTCTTGCGCCGACGCAAAGCTGGAGGATGTTATGAACCAGGGAAGGGGTCGCATCCGGTCGAGAACCGGCCGCCCGCGGTGTTGCGGGGGATGCTGAGTCCTCCTTGCCGTCGACCCTCCACGGCGCGTCGCCGCGCCTGGCAATCGGCCGACTCTCGGGGCTGCGTCCCCTTTCCCAGTTCTTAACACCCTCTAGGCCGCCAGCGCCGCGTACTGTTCGACCCGGTTGCGCCCGGCGGTTTTCGCCGCGTACAGCGCCTGGTCAGCCTCGCGCATGTACTGCGCAAGTTCCTTGTCGGACGGGCGCCGGCCGAAGATGGTATAGCCGATGCTCAGCGTGTGGGAAATCACCTGACCATCGAAGACGGTGACCTCTTCACTGAATGCGTGGCGCAGGCGCTCCAGCACCTCCACCGCGCGCGCCTTTTCGGGAACCTCGAGCAGCACGCCGAATTCCTCGCCGCCCAGGCGGCTCACCACGTCGCCGGGACGGGTATTCTCGCGCATGAGGCGGCCAAGATGGCGCAGCACCGCATCGCCTGCCGAATGGCCGTAAGTATCGTTGATGCGCTTGAAATAATCGAGGTCGATCAGGCCGAGCACGAACACGCCGGCCTGCGCTTCGTTGGCCTGCGCGCGCTCGAGGAAATCGCGCCGGTTGCCCAGCCCGGTCAGGTCGTCCGTGCGCGACAGCCATTCCGCGCGGCGGCGCGCCTTGTCCAGGCTGCGGGTGCGGTCCGCGACCTGGGTTTCGAGTTCCTGATTCTTGTTTTCCAGCGCATGGTGGTAGCGCTGCTCCGCCGCTTCCTTGTCGCGCTGCAGGATGCGCATGCGGTCGTACTGCGCCACCGACAGCAGCAGCAGCTCGCCGAAGAATGCCAGTTCCGCCCACAGGAATGCATCATAGGAATACATGCCAAGCCGGGTCACCACCACGCCGACGGCGACGGTCATCGAATAGAGCACCTGCGCGCCGACGTACCAGCGCGCATACACAACGCCGCCGCGCCAGGCATTCCAGCCTGCCAGCGGCGCGACGATCGCGTGCAGCACCACCAGCGCCATCGTGATCCGGGTTACCAGCCCGTGCAGATCGGCCAGCCGCAAGACGATGGTCGCGAGCGATAGCCAGACCAGCGCGCGCAGCAGGCGGTCGGTCCATGGCAGCCGCTTCGGCGTATGCAGGAAGTCGCGGGTAAACACCGCGGAAAACACGATCGCCAGCAGGAAGAAGATGTGCACCGCGTAATTCACCGCATCGGGCGCATCGACCAGCAGGTACTGGCCGAGCAGGCCATTCATGCCCATCCAGGAGCCGAGCACCGACAGCGCATACAGCGCGTAGATCGAAAAGCGCCGGTCGCGCGACACCACCCAGCCGGTCAATGCGGAGAACGCCAGCGCCAGCGGCAGGCCGTACAGCACGCCGAGCAGCAATTGCCCGTGCGCGATCTCGCGCTCGAACGAGGCGCTGGAATCGAGCGAGAACGCCAGGTGGATGTCGGCGGTGTGCTTGTTGCGGATGCTGATGTAGACCTGGGCCGTCTCGCCGGCGCGGCTGATATGGCGCACTGCCGGATACCGGTAATGCACCTGGCGCTCCCGCATCAGGGTGCGGTCACCGCCGATCGCGCGGGTCACGACGCGTCCGTCCACCACCACCCAGAATTCGGCGTAGTCGGTAAACGGCACCCGGTGCTGCATCACCCACTCCAGCGGTTCGCTGCCGGGATTGTGCACGGCGACCTGCAGCCAGTAATGCGAGTGCGTCAGGCCGCGGATGAAGTTGGCGCGGTCGAGCGCGGTGAAGCGCTCCGGCGGCAGCGCCCGCACCTGTTCGAGCGTCATGGCGCGCTGCGCATCCTCGATGAATGCCATGCGGCCGAACATGCGGTCGGATTTCAGGTCCGGCCCGACGTCCAGCGGCGCTGCCGCAAGGATCGCCGGCGCGTACAGCATCGCGGCCAGGATCGCGGCAAGGAGCTTGAGCAGACGCATGATGAGTTCTCTTGCCGGCGCCGGTCTGCCGGGATGCACGTGGCGGGAAAGTGAGCGGTATTGCCGATGATCAACCGGCATGCCACGCCTGTCAAGGAAGAACGAGTTCCCGCCGCAGGAATTCGAACAGCAGCTTCACCCGCTGCAGGTGCCTCACATCCGGGTGGGCGAGCATCCACAGCCCGGTCTCGAGCGCTTCCAGCGGCCCCTCGAGGATGCGCACCTGCGGATGGTCGCGGAGCAGGAACAGCGGCGCCACGCCCACGCCAAGGCCGCAGACGATGGCGCCGGCCACCGACAGCACGCTGTTGCAGCGGAAGCGCGGCTGCAGCTTCGGATAGCGCTGGAGGCGCCAGCGCGCCGACGGGTGGTCGGCCAGCGATTCGTCGAGCGCGATCCAGTCGGCCTGCTCCAACAGCAGCGGCGCGCCGGCACGCTCGAGGTAGGACGTCGCGGCGAACACCGCCGACGTCAATGTGCCCAGGCGGCTGCCGACCAGGTGCTCGGGCGGCTTGCGGGTCGCACGGATGGCGACGTCGGCGTCGCGCCGGCTGAGGTCGGCGATCGCGTTGGCGGCGATCAGCTCGAGGTCGATCTGTGGATAGGCAGCGGTGAAGCGGGCGAGCACCGGCAGCAGCAGACCGTTGAGGATGGTGTCGGTGGTCGTGATGCGCAGCACGCCCGAGGGCGCGCTGCTGCTCCTGGTTGCCGCTTCCCGCGCTTCCTGCAGCTGCGACTCGATGCGTTCCGCGTGGCCGGCCAGTTCGCGTCCCAGCTCGGTCGGCAGGTAGCCCTGGCGGCCGCGCTCGAACAGCAGTTCGCCGAGATCGCGCTCGATGCGCTTGATCGAACGAAACACGGTGGAGGTGTCGACCTTCAGGCGCTCCGCGGCGCCGGCCAGCGAACGGCCGCGCACCAGCGCCAGCAGGAGTTCGAGGTCCGCGAGGCTGAGCGACGATTGCATTCTTGCATAGGATGGTTTCATGGATGCCTATTTTCATTGCACTTTTGCAGACCTACATTACCACCATGCCGCCTGCAATGGTAGACGGCCCTCCCCCACCATCCTGAAAGGACCGATCATGAAACTGTATTACTCCCCCGGCGTCTGCTCGCTTGCCCCCCATATCGCGCTGCGCGAGGCCGGCCTGCCGTTTACTCTGGAAAAAGTCGATGCCGACACCAAGCTGACCGCGTCCGGGGCGGACTATCGCGCCGTCAATCCGAACGGCTATGTGCCGGCGCTGGAAATCGAACCCGGGCTGGTGCTAACCGAAGGGCCTGCGATCATGCAGTACATCGCGGACCGTGCGCCGGCGGCGAAGCTGGTCCCGCCGGCAGGAAGCATGCAGCGCTACCGGTTGCAATCCTGGCTGAACTTCATCACCTCGGAAATCCACAAGGGCTTCTCGCCGCTGTTCAAACAGGGCATGCCGGCAGAAGCGAAGACCCTGTTCAAGGAGCAGCTCGCGCAGCGCTTCGACTACGTGGAGCAGCATCTCGCACGTCATGACTGGCTGCTCGACGGCGGCTTCTCGGTTGCCGACGCCTACCTGTTCGTCACCACCGGCTGGTCCGGCTTCGTCGGCATCGACCTGAAGAAATGGCCGGCGATCATGGCCTTCCGCGAGCGGGTGCAGGCGCGCCCGGCAGTGCGCGATGCGCTGCGCGCCGAAGGACTTCTGAAATAACGCGACCACCGGAGCAAGCCCATGAAACTCACTCTCATCAGCCATGCGCTCTGCCCGTATGTGCAGCGTGCCGTAATCGCGCTCAAGGAAAAGCAGGCGGCCTTCGAGCGCATCGACATCGACCTCGCGGCCAAGCCCGACTGGTTCCTCGCGGTCTCGCCGCTGGGAAAAACGCCGGTGCTTCTGGCCGGCACGGCGCCGGTATTCGAGTCCGCTGTGATTTGCGAATACCTCGACGAGACGCTCGCGCCGGCCCTGCATCCGCGCGATGCGCTGCAGCGCGCGCAGCACCGCGCGTGGATCGAGTTCGCGTCGGCCGTGCTGAATGGAATCTGGAGTTTTTACACGGCAAAGGACGAGACCGCGTATGCGGCGGCAGCGCAAACGCTCAAGGAGCGCTTCGCGCAGCTGGAGCAGGCGCTCGGCAGCGGCCCTTACTTCGGTGGCGCCGATTTCGGGCTGGTGGATGCGGCATTTGCGCCGGCGTTCCGCTATTTCGAGGTGTTCGGCGGCGCCAGCGGCGTGGATCTTTTTTCCGACGCGCCGAAAACGCGTGCGTGGTGCGATGCGCTGGCGCGGCGGGCATCGGTGCGCGAAGCAGTGTCCGCCGACTACCCGGCGCTGCTGCGCGCGTTCGTCATCGGCCAGGGCGGCGTGCTGGGGCGGCGCCTGGCCGCGCGCTGAGTCATGCCCCGCTCAGCGCGCCATGCCGGAAGCAGTCGATGCAATGGTCGTTGACCATGCCGGTCGCCTGCATGTACGCATAGACGATGGTCGAGCCGACGAACTTGAAGCCGCGTTTGGACAAGTCCTTCGAGATGCGGTCGGAGAGCGGCGTCCTTGCGGGGCAGTCGCGCAGGTGCACCCAGGCGTTCTGGATCGGCTTGCCGTCCACGTACGCCCACAGAAAAGGCGCCAGGCCGCCGCATTCCTCGCGCAGCCGCAGGTAGGCGCGCGCATTCGAGATCGCGGCGGCCACCTTGAGCCGGTTGCGGATGATGCCGGGGTTGGCAAGCAGCTGCGCCACCTTGGCGTCGTCGTAGCGTGCGATGCGTTCCGCATCCCAGCCGTCGAAGGCGGCGCGGTAGTTGTCGCGCTTGTTGAGCACCGTCTCCCAGCTCAGGCCGGCCTGCGCACCTTCCAGGTTGAGCATTTCGAACAGCCGCGTCTCGTCGCGGCAGGGCACGCCCCACTCTTCATCGTGGTAGGCAAGGTAGCGCGGATTGGCCGGATTGGCCCAGGAGCAGCGGACTGGCATGGCGTCGGCACGAAGGTTGGACGCCCTGATTGTAGCCCGCTTTACTTGATGCTGTACTTCGCCTTGATCCAGCGAGCGGCGCCGATCACGAGCGCGATGCCGAGCAGGTCTGCGAGCGCGCTCTGCTGGCTGAGCTCGAAGCCGGCCATGCCCTTCAAGCCGGTCACGATCATCCAGGCGCTGAGTGCGGACAGCGCGACGCCGTTGAGCTGCCCGGCATAGTATTTCGCCAGCGCCGTCAGCAGCTTGGGCCTGGGTTGCTTGTCCATCCCGGCTCTGGGGGAACGGTTACGGACCGGTCAGTGCAGAAGTCTGCGGGCTGGCCGGCGATGCGATGCGCGTCGGCAGCGACTCGTCGGTCCACACCACGTGGTTGTCGACCGCATACAGGCGGCACGGCTGATTGCTGTTTTTCTGGCAATCCTGCAGCGCCTGCTCGACCGGATCGTCACCGTCTTCCGCCCAGCTCCAGGCGCCGGTCGGCGATACCGCGAACGCGCGTGGATACGACTTCCCGAGGAAGACGCGGTATTGCTCGCGCGCGCTGCCCTTCAGGTACGGAATCGCGTCGACATTGTCGATTGCCGCGTACTCGATTTGCGGTACCTTCACATCGGTGTCGAGCGCGAGCACGGTGTCGGTCGGCATGCCGAGCTCCTTCAGGAACTTCTCGGTTTCCGGCCACCAGATCTTCACGCCGTCGCGGCTGGCGCTCATGCCGTGCGCATCCTTCTTGAACGGGCCGTAGGCGACCAGGCGCGCATTGCCGCCAGCCTGGATGTAGGCGTTGTGCAGGCGCGCGGCGAGATCGGGGCCGAAATGGTTGTCGTTCTCGCCATAGAACCAGAGGCTGGGCAGCGTGCTCTTCGCGCCGTAGCTGGCAAACGCCTGCACCAGCGATTGCTGCCAGCGGCAGTCGCCGCCGTGCATCTTCAGTCCGCCCGCGAAATTGATCAGCCCCTTCACGCCGGGATACTGGCGGGTGCCGAAGGCAAGCGCGGTAAGACCGCCATAGGACTGGCCGGCGACGACGACGCGCCCGGCGTCGGCCCAGGGCTGGCCGCGCAGGTATTCCAGCGCGGCCTGCAGGTCATCCGCCTGGGACTGGCCGTGCGCGGTCATGTCGCAGCCGCGGTCGACGTATTCGCCGCTGGACTTGGAAAAGCCCTTGCGCATCGGGATGATGACGGCATAGCCGCGCTTGACGAATTCGCGGCTGAGCACGATGAAACGGTCGCGGTTCTGGTTGCGCGGATTGCCGAGAGCCTTGCCGTGGTTCATCACGACCACCGGAAACGGGCCTTCGCCGGGCGGCTTGAAAATCGTCGTTTCCAGCTCGATCGACCGGGAGTCGAAGCTTGCCGGAATCATCACGACTTGTTCATTGAGGACGGCGTCGAGCACGACGGCTTCAGCCGGGGAGGAACTTGCGAACAAGCTCGTTGCGAATGCGAAGACACCGATGACCGCCGAGATGGTCCAGCTTTTCTTCGCGTCACGCTTCTGGATACATAAATCCTTCATACTTCCGATACACGTCGAATTGCAAACACATCGGCCCGCCGTGCGAACCGCCGCATTGCACTGCATCAAGCTTGACGCAGCACAACGTTGCCCATTCTAAAGATCGGATTTCCGCGATTCAATACGCGTTTATGCAACTCGGAAAGTTTTTTTCCAGAAAATTGGTGACGCTGCAAGCGTTTTTACTGTTTCTGCTTGCACTGTTACAAATGAAGGGAGGGGAGCAGGGGGGACACGCGCCGGGCGCAACCTTTTTCGATGCCACAAGGTCAATAGCAGACACCCTTTTTTTATAAGGATGGGATCATGAAAGTTGACGTGTACAAGCGCCCGGAACGGGAAGGCATGTTTTCTTATCTCGCCGTGCCGGAAGGAAGGCCGATTCCTTCGGAAGCGACCAATATCGACTGGGAAACTGCGGAGAACAGTATCGACCTCGACGAAAACAATGAGCCGGTGCACGGCTTTTCCGCAGCGGATGCGCTGTCGCAGATCAATGACAAGGGCTACGCGATCACGCGCGTGCAAAACAACAGGATGCGCATCGGCCCCAATGTCTGACCCTTTGGCCGGCAGGCGCCGGCCTTGATGCATTTTCTTTTCACGGAAATACGGGATTGCAATCCCGGCCGGCAGCGCCGGCAACGCGGGGGCGGCGGAAGATCAGGCAATCAATGATCAACCAGTCAATCCGTCATGGGCCGCTCCCGCAGTCCATCCCTCCACCTGATCGATCACACCGGGCAAGCCGAAATTCGGCCGTTGCGCTGCCCATGCGCCCGCCACTGCGCACAGCACCGCGTCCAGCAAGTCGGCACTGCCGTCATCGAGCAGGCGCAGGCGCAATGCCTTCTTCATCCGCAGCGTGACCCCAAGCGGATGCGTGCCCTGTTCCAGCGCGGCGACGATCGCCGTGCGCGCCGCGCGCCGCTCCGCCGTCTGCCGTGCACGCTCGTCGCTCTTGTAGGAAGCCCTGGTCACCATGCGCGCAACGAGCCCGGGGTACGCTTCGAGCGCGATGCGCCGCGGATCGCCGGCGTGCAGGCCGTGCACCGTCACGCCGGCGTTCAGCAAGCGTTGCGTGCCTTCGTGGAACATGTACGCAACCGGCGGGTTCACCCATTTCATCGACGGGCTCGATCCCGCTGGACGGTCGGTGGCGCGGTGCGCGAACTTGTTGCCGACGGGACGGGCATTGCAGAATGCCTTGAAGGTGTCGCGCAGGCGCGCACGCGGCAAGGCCGCGCAATGTCGCACCAGTGCCGCCCATTCGAGCGGCCAGCCCAGGTGTTCGACGAGTTCGCGCGACAGCCCGAAAGGAAAATCGAATCCGCCGATCCAGGCGCCCGGCTGCGCAAGCCAGGCTTCATAGCTCTCCCACCCGGGATGCGCGTCGATACGTTCAATACGCAGCAGCGCGCCGTCGAGCACGCCATGCGCGACCGTGATCGGTTTGGCGCGGCGCGGTGCGGAAGTGAAGTCGACGCCAACGATGTCCATCAGAATTAGTGTAACCGCAAATGTTGTGCATTCTCTGCGGCCATTTCTTTCTGCGCACGGAATTATCGAACGGCAAAACGGTTCCAATTGCCATAAACCTTCAAACAATCAACAAGAACGAGTGCCGCGATGAGTCTTCCACTTGCGTGGTTCCGCAACCTGCTTCCCTTCCGCTTTATCGCCGTCGTACTGGCGGGCCTGCTGCTGGCCGCCTGCGCCAGTCTTCCCGATGTGCACTACCTGCGCGAGCGCCAGTTCGTGCCGCAGCAGGAGCCGACCATCATCACCGTACGCGGCGAGATGCCCGACGGTAAAAAGCAGGCGCTGCTCGACGGGCTCGCGGCGCGCGTCGGGCCCACCGACATCCTCGCCAGGCATATCGCCGCCGAAGAACAGATCAGCGGGCGTCCGCTGATCGCTGGTAACAAGGTCATGCTGCTCGATGACGGGCCGGCGACGATGCGCGCGATGATGGCGGCAATCCGCGGCGCGCGCGACCATGTGAATCTCGAAACCTATATCTTCGAGGCGGACGAAGTCGGCCTGGCGCTGGCCGATCTCCTGATCCAGAAAAAGGCCGCCGGCGTCGCGGTGAACCTCATCTACGACAGCGTCGGCACGCTCGACGCGCCGAGCGAATTCTTCGAGCGCCTGCGCGCCGCCGGCATCAACCTGCTCGAATTCAACCCGATCAATCCGGCCCGCGCGCAGGGCGACTGGGCGATCAACCACCGCGACCATCGCAAGATCCTGGTGGTCGACGGACGCATCGCGTTCACCGGCGGCGTCAACATCAGCAAGGTCTACGGCAAGAGCTCCTTCCTGCAGGGAAAACGCCGGCAGCAGGAGCCGCCCAGGGATGCGAAGGAAGCCGCGTGGCGGGATACCCACATGCAGATCGAAGGGCCGGCTGTCGCCGAATTCCAGCGCCTGTTCCTCGACACCTGGCAGCGCAAGTCCGGCGCCGCGCTGCCCGACGCAAACTATTTCCCGCCCCTCAGGCAGGAAGGCCGTTCGCTGGTGCGGGCCATCGGCAGCACCCCGGAGCGGCAAGACTTCTCCGTCTACAAAACCTATATTTCCGCCTTTGCCCATGCCGACAGATATATTCACCTGACCACCGCCTATTTCGTGCCGGATCGCCAGGTGGTGGAGGCGATGATCGACGCCGCGCGCCGCGGCGTGGACGTGCGCATCATCTTCCCCAGTTTCACCGACGTCGGCCTGCTCCTTTATGCAGGGCGCTCCTACTATGATGAATTGCTGGCCGCCGGCATCAAGGTGTACGAACGCAAATCCGCAATGCTGCATGCCAAGACGGCGGTGATCGACGGCGTATGGTCGACCATCGGCTCGACCAACCTCGACATGCGCAGCTTCCTGCATAACGACGAGGTGAATGCGGTGGTGCTCGGCGTCGACTTCGCCGAGCGCATGGAAGCGCTGTTCCAGCGCGACCTGCAGGAATCGGTGGCCGTGACCGCGGAGGCCTGGAGCCGGCGCGGGCTGCGCGAGCGCCTGCGAGAATGGGCGGTGCGACTCTTCGAATACTGGTTGTAGTCGAGTGGAACATACCGTTACGAAAGTTGCACACCGGTCTTGATGTAACCGCAAGTTTGATCGCGCCGGAACTGCGCAAGTGCAAGGTTGAACCAAATTGCCATTCACGCATCACATTCCTGCGTGTGCATTGACTTTGGGGAAGCGCGTACGGAATGACTTTTTCGACGAAAGCAGGGTGGAGCGCAGCCGCGCTGCGAATACTAATGGTATTCATGCTGGCAGGATTGATCTCCTGCGGCGGCGGCGGAGGTGGAGGTAGTGTGAGCGCAGCCGGCGATGCGCCGGCTGCGGCCGCAAACGCACAGGGAGCTGCGCCGGCGCCCCCGCCTGCGGTACAGGCAACGGCCGCCGCGGTGGTGCGCGGGCTGGAAGTGCCGGACGGTCTTGCCGCCCCGCCTTTCGATGTGCAGCGGAACCTGACGGTGCCGCCCGGCTTCGGCATCCGCCTCTGGGCACGCGTGGCGGGTGCGCGCTTCATGGCGCTGGCGCCCAACGGCGACGTGCTGGTGTCGGTGCCCGGCGCCGGCAAGATCGTGCTGCTGCGCGAACGCGCGGGCGGCGGCGAACCGCAATCCTTCGACTATGCGACCGGCATGCGTAACCCGCATGACATGGTGTTCCACCGCATCGGGGAGACCACTTACCTGTACGTGGCAGAATCCAATCGCGTCACGCGCAGCGTGTATCGCGGCGACGAGACCTCGCGCGGCGAAGTCCAGACGGTGGTGGACGGCTTGCCGGACGACTCGACGCCAGAGCTGCAGGGCCGCTACGGCCACCAGCTGAAGAACATCGCGCTGTCCCCTGATCACAAGCTGTACGTCTCGGTCGCATCCGCCTGCAATGCCTGCGCTGAAGACACGCAGAGCGATCCGGTGCGCGGCGCGATCTATGAATACAGCGCCGAAGGCCGCGACCGCCGCCTGTACGCGCGCGGATTGCGCAATGCGGAAGGACTGGATTTCTTCCCCGGCACCGGCATCCTGTGGGTGGCGGTCAACAACCGCGACGAAGTGCGGGTGCCGCTCGACATCGATGTCGACGGCGATCGCAACAGCGACCTCGGCGAGATCGTGCCGGCCTGGGTCGACGAGAATCCGCCGGAACCGTTTACCGCGGTGCGCGACGGCGGCAACTACGGCTGGCCATTCTGCAACCCGGTGCCGAATGCGGCGATGGCGCAGCTCGATGTGCTGGCGGATTTCGAATTGAACCGCGACGGCCAGGCGCTGAACTGCGCCGGCGTCGACCGCGCCTCCAAAGGCATACGCGCGCATTCGGCGCCGCTCGGCTTCAGCTTCCTGCATGCGAATCCGGTGCCGGCCGCCTACCGCAAGGGCGCGGCAGTGGCCCTGCATGGCTGCTGGAATTGCTCGCAACTCGCCGCCGGCTATAAAGTGGTGTACTTTCCCTTCGACGACAGCGGCAATGCCGGTGCCGAGATCGACCTGGTCACCGGCTTCGTTTCCGACGCTGCCGCGCGCCGGGTGTGGGGGCGGCCGGTGGATGTGATTGCCGACGCCCGCGGCAACCTGCTGATTTCGGATGACTACGCCGGCGCCATCTACCAACTGTATCCGCGGCCCTAATCTTCACAGGCATCAAGATGGACAATCGCGTTACCTTCCTGAGGCCCTTGCCCAAGGGCCTGAGCGGGGCCGGCTTTCTGCTCGGTTTTTCCCTCGGCGGCTTTTTCGACGGCATCCTGCTGCACCAGGTGATGCAATGGCACCACCTGTTGAGCGGGATCGGGCGCCCTCCATTCGATGACCTGCGCGTCCAGCTCCTCGCCGACGGCCTGTTCCACGCGGCGATGTATGTGATCGCCGCTGCCGGCCTGTGGAAACTGCTCAAGGCGCGCTTCGCGCTGGTCGACCGTGCTTCCGACCGCCTGCTGGTGGCGGCCGCGCTGATCGGCTTCGGCGCCTGGCATATCGTCGACGCGGTGCTGTCGCACTGGGTGCTCGGACTGCACCGCATCCGGATGGACGTGCCCAATCCGCTGCTATGGGACTTGTTATGGTTCGGCGTGTTCGGCGTGCTGTTCGTCGCGGCCGGCCTGCTGATGCGGCGGCCGCCGTCGTCGCCGCACGGATTCGAACGGCGCAGCAAGGCTCGCTCCACCCATGCGCCAATGCTTGCCGCCGGCGTGGTTCTCGCGGCCCTGACCACGGCACTTGGCGGCCGCGGCGACCCCAACATGGTCACGGTGCTGCTGCGTCCGGGCGCCACGCCGGCGCAACTGCTTGCCGGCCTGCATGATGTTGATGGCCGCGTGGTGTGGAACAGCGTGCGCGGCGAGGTTTGGGTGCTGGCGCTCGGCCCGGATGCCCGGCCCGGGCGCCTGTACGCGCACGGCGCGATGCTCGTGAGCGGCACAATTCTTCCGGCCGGATGCAGCGCATGGGTGCAAGGATAGTGCGGCGCGTATTCAGCGGCCTTTCGCGCATGCGCGGCATGGTGATGGCGCCGCTCCTGGGTGCGGCGGCGCTGGCCGGCGGCGGCCTGCTGGGTCTGGTCACCACGATGCCCGGCGAATCCTGGCGCGGCCCGCTGCCGGCCTTGAGCGAGGAAGAAAACGGACTGGCGCAGCGTCTGCGCGCGCATGTCGAGCAGATTGCCGCGCGCGAACACAATACTGCGCATCCCGGCGCGCTGGAGGATGCGGCGCGTTATATCGAAACCACGCTCGCCAGCCTCGGCTACACGGTGAAACAGCAAATGTTCAGCGCCGACGGCAACCGCGTGCGCAACTTGGAAGTGAGCGTGCGCGGGCCCGGCGCGGAGAACGGCAAGCCGGGCGTGCTGGTGGTCGGTGCGCATTACGATTCCGCGCGGGGCACGCCGGGCGCGAACGACAACGCCAGCGGCAGCGCGGCGGTGATCGAGCTGGCGCGCGCGCTGCGGCAGGAGGCGCTGCCGCCCGGCAGCGAAATCCGGCTGGTGCTCTTCGTCAATGAAGAGCAGCCCTACTTCAAGTCACCGCAGATGGGCAGCTTCCTGCATGCGCGCGACCTGTACCGGCATGGCGAAAACGTGATCGGGATGCTGTCGCTGGAGACCATCGGCTATTATTCCGACGAGAAGAACAGCCAGCACTATCCGGCGCCCTTGAACCGGCTGTATCCGGACACCGGAAATTTCATCGGCTTCGTCGGCGACACCGGCTCGCGCGACCTGGTGCAGCAGGCGATCGCGTCCTTCCGCCGCCATGCGAAATTCCCGTCCGAAGGCCTGGCCGCGCCGGCCAGCATTCCCGGGATCGACTGGTCCGACCATTGGGCCTACCGGCAACACGGGTTCCCGGCGCTCATGATCACCGATACCGCGCCCTACCGCTATCCGCATTACCACAGCAAGCATGACACGCCGGACAAGGTCGACTATGAACGCCTGGCGCGGGTGGTCGCCGGCGTCGAAAAAGTGGTGCGCGACCTGGCGGCGCGGTAGGTTCCAGGTTTTCTTCCCGCCTAGCCGACCAGCCGCAGGCGCCTTTCTGCCGGCCGCGCCGCCGGCTGCGCGGCAACGCGAGCGCTTCGCCGCGGCGGGGCCGCGCCGGTGTCGCCCGCGCCGAGCCGGAACATCGCGATCGTCTGCGACATGCGGTGCGCCTGCTCCGCCAGCGACTCCGCCGCGGCCGCCGCCTGCTCGACCAGCGCCGCGTTCTGCTGCGTCGCCTCATCCATCTGCGCGACCGCTTCGTTGATCTGTTCGATGCCGGCATCCTGCTCCCGCGATGCCATCGAAATGTCGCCCATCAGGCTGCTGACCCGGCTCACCGATGCCACCACGTCGTCCATCGTCGTCCCCGCCTGGTGCACCAGCTGCGTGCCGGCATCGACCTTCTGCGTCGCCGCGTCGATCAACTGCTTGATGTCACCGGCGGCGGCGGTGCAGCGCTGCGCAAGGTTGCGCACCTCGGCGGCGACCACGGCGAAGCCGCGTCCCTGTTCGCCGGCGCGCGCCGCTTCCACTGCCGCGTTCAGGGCCAACAGGTTGGTCTGGAAGGCGATCCCGTTGATCAGACCGACGATATCGACCACTTTCTTCGATGCCGCGCTGATGTCATCCATGGTCGTCACCACCTGCCGCACGACATCGCCTCCGCGTGCCGCCACCTCCGACGCATTGACGCCGAGACGGTGCGCAGCCGACGCATTGTCGGCGTTCTTCTTCACCGCCGCCGCGAGCTCCTCCATGCTTGAAGCGGTCTCTTCGAGGCTGGCCGCCTGTTCTTCGGTGCGCGAGGACAGCCCGAGGTTGCCGGCCGCGATCTCGTCCGTGCCCACGGTGATGCTTTCGACGTTGGCGCGCACGTCGCCGATGATTGCCTGCAGGTTGACCTTCATCTGCTGCAGCGCGCGCAGCAACTGTCCGATGTCGCCGCGCTGCGATGTGTCGAAGCTGTCGCACAGGTCGCCGCCGGCGATTGCGCGCGCGACCCTGGTGGCGTCGCGCACCGGTGTGGCGACCGCCGTGTGCAGCGAATACCATGTCGCCAGGGCGACCAGGAAGGCGGTACCGGCGAGGCCGCCGAGCAGCCATGCGAACGGCGCGGATGGCGCTGCCATTACGCCGGCCGTACCCATGCCCAGCATCAGCAGGCACAGGATCGCCATCTTCAGCGCCAGCGCTCGCGCGAACGGCATGCGGCGCAGCGCGGCAATACGGCCGATCCAGCCGGTGCGCACCACGTCGCCGCCGCGGATCGCAAGATGCCTGGCCTGGCCGGCGCGCATCGCCGCATAGAGCGCTTCGGCCGCCGCCACCTGCTCGCGCGACGGCTTGGTGCGTACCGACATGTAGCCGACCGCGCGCTCGCCCTCGCGCACCGGCGTCACGTTGGCCACGACCCAGTAATACTCGCCGTTCTTGCGGCGGTTCTTCACCAGCCCGGTCCAGGGCTTGCCGGCCTTGAGCGTGTCCCACAGGTCGCCGAACGCCTCCGGAGGCATGTCGGGGTGACGCACCAGGTTGTGCGGCGCACCGAGCAGTTCCTCCTCGGTGAAGCCGCTGACTTCGATGAAATAGGGGTTGACGTAAGTGATCTTTCCCTTGAGATCGGTCTTCGACACGATGGCAAGGCCATCGCGCAAAAGATACTCTTCATTCCTGACGGGCAGGTTTTTTCGCATGGCTTGTCTCCTCGCACGATGGCTGGCATTCCGATCGTCCGCACAGGCTTACGCCCTTTTTATAGTTTCCGTGAGGAAATATTTATAGTCTGCCCACCCCTTATCGAACTTGATATGAATCAAGCTTTATGCAAAATATTGACGCTCCGAAATATTAAGAGTGCGGCGAGACTTGCCGCTCCGGTCAAAAGCCGAGGGTAAGACCGAGCCCCACGCCGGTGAAATGGCCTTCCTCGTAGTCTTCGATCTCTTGCAACTGCTGCAACTGCAATTCGACCGCGGGCGACAGGCCGCGCACCTGCTGCAGCAGTACGATCTGCTCCACCGCCGGCATCACCCATATCACCTGCCCGCGGATCTCGCCATTGGGGAAGCCGGCGGTGTGCACATCGAAGTAATAATTACCTGCCCGCAGTGCAGCAAACTGCGCCTCGCTCAGCGCTGCGCGCGTCGTCCACGCATTGGCGCCCGGCACCTTTTCCAGCGTGAAGACGGCCGGGCCGACGGCGCCGGACGGCGCCTCATGCAGGTGCACAGTGCCGGCCACCGGAGCGTTGAGGATCACGCTGGCGGTCAGCGCGCTGCCGTCCGGCTCGACGGTGACCACTCCGGAGCCGGAAAGGCCGGTGGAGGCGGCCGGCAATTGCTGGGTGCCGCCGAGCGCCGCGGAGAACGCATAGGGAGCGTCGTCGTCGCTGCCGCCGCAGGCGGCAAGGACGCACACCGAGAACAGGACGGCCTGCCAGGCCGGAAGGCGAAAGGATGCCATGCTGGGCTCCTGGAATAAGGAACACGCAGGATCTCCCTGGTCCGCGGCGGTGCCGTCGGCGCCGGCCATTGCGCGAACCGGCCGGCGGCGCTTGTTGTGGGAAGGCTGCATGCAGCCTTCATGCCAGCTATTTGCCGGCTTCCTTCATCACTTCCTGCGCAGTGCGGAAGGCGTCGATTGCCAGCGGCGCGCCGCAGTAGACCGCCGCATGCAGCAGTACTTCGCGAATCTCTTCCGGCGTGGCGCCGTTGTTCAGCGCGCCGCGCAGGTGTCCCTTCAGCTCCTGCGCGCGGCCAAGCGCGGTCAGCATCGATACCGTGACCAGGCTGCGCGTCTTCAAGTCCAGCACGCCACGCTGCCAGACCGTGCCCCACGCATTGCGCGTGACGAATTCCTGCAAGGGCATCGTGAACTCGTCCGCGTTCGCGAATGCCTTCTCGACGAATTCCTCGCCCATCACCTGCTTGCGCATCCGCAAGCCATCCTCGAATTGCTGATCCATGCCGCGCCTCCATTGCTGAAAGCGCCGATTATAGAGCGGCGAGCACGCCTATTCCGCGATGACCGGCGCTTCCGCATCCGCATGCCGGGTGCGGTAAGCCTGCACGCGCTGCCGCCGCGCCCAGTCCTTGTCGGCCTCGCTCGGCATCACCACCGGCACCTGCAGGCACACGCTCTGGGTCGGCAGCACCTGCCGCCACTCGCGGATCAGCTTGCGGTAAGTCTCCCCCACCGGACGGATATTACGGTCGAGATCGTACAGGCCGAGCGCGTTCACGTTGCCGTTGTTCTCGCGCAAGCCGGTGTCCCAGTCGACCTGGTCGGTCAGCGAATACCAGGTGAAGCCGACGATCGGCATGCCGTCGTTGCGCACGCGCAGCACATTCGCCCACTGCTTGCGCAGCCAGCACACTGCCTCGCTGCCGTTCGGCCCCTGGCACAGGTTGGTTTCGGTATGCATCACCGGCAGCAGGTAGCGGTCGTGGTACTGGCGGGTGATCACCGCATAGCCGAAGATTTCACCGGATGCGCTCATGCCGCCGTCTTCGCGCACCAGATGCTCATTGGTCACGTAGTAGTCGTTGCCCATGATGCAGTGGTGCTTCAGGTTGTTGTGCAGGAAGAAGTGATACTCCTCTCGCGTCATGCCGTTGTCCATCAGGTATTCGTACATCTCCGAATCGACCCGCCGGCCGTAGTTGAGGTCGAGCGACAGGAAGCGGCGCGCGTTCTCCAGCTCCGCCGGACGGATCGCACGCGGGCTTTCGGCATGGAAGTACTCGGAGGATTCGCTCTGGATGAACAGCGCGTCCGGCCGCACTTGCAGGATCGCGCGCATCGCCAGCACGTTCGCCTTCACCAGGTGCTTGAGCGCGGTGACGAAGGCGCGGTCGCTGCGCAGCTGCTCATTCCACCAGCCGAAGCGCGCGGAAAACTGCGCGCAGATGAACATTTCGTTGACCGGCGTATACAGCTGCACCCACGGGAAGCGCTCCGCAAATGCCTGCGCATAGCAGGCGAAGATCTGCGGGAAGTCCGGGTTCTGGAAATTGCCCAGCCAGTCCGGCACGCCGAAATGGCATAGATCGACGATCGGCGCGATATCCCTGTGCCGCAGGTCTTCGAAGGTCTCGTCCGCGAACGACCAGTCATAGCGGCCGGCACCGAGCAGGCAGCGGTGCAGCGGCGGCCCGTAGCGCAGAAAGTTGATGCCGAGTTCCTGCACCCGGTCGAAATCGGCGCGCCAGTGACGGTAATGCCCGCATTTCTCCATTTCATCCATGCGCACCCTGCCGCCGTGGATGGTGGGAATGCTGTTTTCAATGCCGGTGGCAAAGATGAAACCGGGAGACATGGGACACCTCTCCGCGCAGCGGGAAACGGGCCGCGATGAAAATTGGGACCGCCGGCGGCGGCGCAAGTTTCATGAAGGAACAAAGCATCAGAAATGCAGGCTGCGCCGGACGCCGACTGCCGACAGGAAGCACAGCAGGGACACCAGCGAGATCGCCAGCAGGATGCCAAGCAGCCAGGCCGGCGCCGGGTTGGCCTGCACGATCGCGGCGGCGGCGAGCGGGCCGGCCGCCTTCGCCACCAGCGACGGCCCTGCCAACGCACCGGAAATCGCGCCGTAGTTCTCGCGGCCGAACAGTGTCTGCGGCACGGTGCCGCGCACGATGGTCAGCACGCCGTTGGACACGCCGTACAGCATGCAGAAGGCGGCGACCGCGACTTCGCGTTCGCCGAGAAGCAGCAGCGCCAGCAGCGCCGCCGGCAGGATCGCAAAGGTAAGCTTGCCGACGGTTTGCGGGCGGACATGGCGGGCGAAGGCGAGTTCGCCGATGCGGCCGGCCACCTGCATCGGCCCGACCAGCGACGCCACCAGCACCGCGACGCCGGCCGAATGGCCGAAGCGCTGCAGCATCGGAATCAGGTGCACCGACAGCACCGAAAAGATGAACAGGTTGGCGGAAAACGCGACCGCCAGTCGCCAGAACACCGGGTCGCGCAATGCCTCATGCAGGGTGTAGTTGCGCGCCGCGTGCGGCCCGCGGTCGACCGGCGGGCGGCGTCCGCCGGAGCGCAGCATCGCATGCACCGGTGCACACAGCAGGAGATGGATGGCGCCGTAGAGAAGGAAGGTGTCGCGCCAGCCGAGCAGGCTGTCGAGCTTGAGCGTGAGTGGCCAGAACACGGTGCTGGCGAGTCCGCCGAACAGCGTGAGCACCGAAATCCCCTTGCGCGCATCGGCCAGGAATTCACGGTTGATGGTCGCGAACGCCGCTTCGTAGAGCACCATCGCCATGCCTGCGCCGACCGCGCTCCAGGCGAGGAAGTACAGTGCGACCGAATGCGCGCTGCCGATGCCGATCATGCCGAGGCCGGCCAGCACGGAGCCGCCGGCCATCACCTTGCGGCCGCCGATGCGGTCGATCAGCATCCCGGCCGGCGTCGATGCCAGCCCGGCGATCAGCAGGCTCCACGAAAAGGCGCCGAACACGATCTCGGTGCGCCAGCCGAGCTCTTCCTCGATGTGATGCGCGACGATCGCGAACGCATAGTACAGCGAACCCCACGATACGATCTGCGTGAAGGCGAGCAGGTAGACGATCTTCCAGGGTTCCTTGCGTGTCATCGGCGGGGCGTGCGGCATGCGGGGACAAGCAAGTGTACCCGCTTCGCGCCGGTGCGGCCGCGCGGCCGAATCAACGCCCCCCCTTCAGCAGCGTGCGCGCCTGTTCCACCAGCGTGCGCGACAGGCGTTCCATGCGCGGCGACTGCACCTTCCAGCCATGCCAGTACAACGCGACATCGGTCGGCCTGGCAGGCGCGATGTCGACCAGCGCGCCGGTCGCCTGCAGCGCGCGCATCTGCAGTTCCGGCAACATGCCCCAGCCGAGGCCGAGCACGATCGCCTGCATGTACGGCTCGGAGGCGGGTATGTAATGGCGCGGCCAGGCATCTTCGGGCAAGCCGTGGTGCCGGAGCAGGAACTCGGCCTGCAGCCGGTCCTTGCGGTCGAACACGATGACCGGCGCCTGCGCCAGCGCCGCGCGCGTCATCCCCCTGCCGAACCAGCGCGCGCGGAAATCAGGAGAGGCCATGCAGCGGTAGCGCATCGCGCCGAGCGGCTCGGCGCTGCAGCCGCGCATCGGTTGCGCCTCGGTCGATACGCAGCCCAGCGCGCGCCCGGCCTCCAGCAACGTGTAGGTATGGTCCTGGTCATCCAGCATCAGGTCGAGCAGCACGTTTTCGCGCATCGCGAACGGCGCGAGCGCCGGCAGGAACCAGCTTGCCAGGGAATCGTTGTTGACCGCGATCGCGATGCTGACCGGCGCCGCCTCCCTGCCCGAAAATTCCGACTGCAGGTCGTCTTCCAGCGACTGCACGCGCCGCAGGTGCTGCAGCAGGCGCCGGCCGGCCGGCGTGGCCCGGCAGGGCCGCGAGCGCATCACCAGCGGCGTGCCGAGCGCGATCTCGAGCGCACGCACGCGCTGCGACACCGCCGACGGCGTCACATGCAGCAGCGCAGCCGCCTGCTCGAAGCTGCCGCTTTCGATGACGGCGCGTACCGCCTCGCATTGCCGGGGGTCCATATGCATCGTTTTTTCGGGATTAAGAATTTTTTAGCGTGAACGAATTATATTGAATTCCGTTTATCCGCATCGCGCGCTGCGCGACAATGGCCGCATGTTCAACCTGGGAGTGGAAAATGCCGCTGACGTTCTACCTGAAGGGCCTCGGCCTTGGCGCCGGCCTGATCGTCGCGATCGGATCGCAGAACGCGCATGTGCTGCGCATGGGCCTGCGCCGCCAGCACGTCGGCCTGACCGTCGCGGTCTGCATCCTGTGCGAGGCGCTGCTGATCTCGGCCGGCGTGGCGGGGGTGGGAACGACAGTCGAGAACAGTCCGGCGCTGATGGCAATGGCGCGCTGGGGCGGCGCCGCCTTCCTCGCCTGGTACGGCCTGCGCGCATGGCGTTCGGCGTTCGGCCGGCATGCGCTGCAGGCGTCGCCGCAGACAACCGTGCTGACCGCGCGCGAAGCGGTGACGACGGTGCTGGCCGTCACCCTGCTCAATCCGCATGTGTATCTCGATACCGTGGTGCTGCTCGGCGCGGTCGGCGGGCAGCAGGGGGCGGAAGGAAAATGGTGGTTCGCGCTGGGCGCGGTCACTGCCGGCGTGGCGTGGTTCCTGCTGCTCGGCTTCGGCGCGCGCCTGCTGTCGCCCTGGTTTGCGCGGCCGTCGGCATGGCGCGTGCTCGACAGCATCATCGGCGCGGTGATGCTCGCGCTGGCCGCCACGCTCGCGGCGGGCGCATAGCAATTCCGGCTGCGCAAGCAGTCCGGTCAAGCTTGATGAGAGGAGCAGGGTGCGGCTCCGCGCACCGCCGTCGCTGCTGGCGCCGCGATAGTGCGCAAAGCGCACCCTGCATCTTTATCCGCATGCCCTACTTGCCTTTGGCGGGACGGAAGGTGTAGGTATCGCCGTGCTTGAGGTAGGTCACCTTGCCTTGCAGCCCCGCCGCCTTGACTTCCTGCTCGAATTCCGAAAGCGGCGACTTGAACACGTCGTAATCGTTGTAGTGGATGGGAATCGCATGGTGCGGCGCGACCAGCTGCATCAGTTTCACGCCATCCTTGCCGTCCATCGTCACCTTCATCACGCCGAGAATGCGGGTGCCGCCCAGGTGCAGCAGCGCAAGGTCGATATCGGGGAAGCGGCGAGGGATGTCGGCCAGGTCGTCGTACAGCAGCGTGTCGCCGCTGATGTAGATGCGGTAGCTGGCGCCGCCGGCGGCGGAGAATTCGAGGATGGAGCCCATCGTCTCCGGCAGCGCAACCTCGCCTCCCGGCGGCCCGTGGCGCGCCGGCATCGCGCTGATGCGCAGGGTCGCGTCCCCCTTGCGCACGGTGAGCGTGTCCCAGGTATTCAGCGGGTGGCGCGCCTTGAATTTCAACTCCGCCAGCACGCCGGCGGCTTCCGGCGTCGTCACGATCGGAATATTGCGGTCCATTTTTTCCTGCACCAGCTGGTCGAAGTGGTCGCCGTGCATGTGCGACAGCACCACCAGGTCGATCGGCGGCAGCTTGTCGAAGGAAATCGCGGGATCGGTCAGCCGCTGTGCCTTGAGCCCGTAGCCGAGATGCACATGCTCGCCCTTGTGCAGGAAGTTGGGGTCGGTCAGGATGGTGAAGCCGGCGAAGCGGATCAGCACGGTGGCGGTGCCGATGAAGCGGACCGAACCGGTGTCGCCTTTGGCGGGCGTGCCGGGCGCGGGCAGCGTGAGGGTGGATTCCTGCGCGTGGACAGCAGGCAGGCACAGGATGACCACGAGAAAAAAGATCCAGCGGCAAACGCTGCGTGTTGCTGTGCTCACTGCGGCTCCGGCGAAGGGCGATGCCTTTCACCATAGGAGGGCCGCGGCGGGCGGCAAGGGCTATCGTGCCGCGGGTTGAACTTCCTCAATCCGGGCTCAGTGCGCGAACACGCTGTCGTGGCTCGCGGTCAGGATCGCTTCGACCGCCGGATGCTTGATTTTGCGTTCGTTCGAAATCGCATATACTTGCTCGCGCACCTCCGCAATCTCGCCGACCGGCACCGCGCCGAACTGTTCCTGCACGTCGTTTGCCAGCACGGACGGCGCGGGGAACATGCCAAGGCCGATGCGGCCGAAGGTGTTGAGCAGGGCGCTGTCATCGAACTCGCCGACCACGTCCGGCCGCAGTTCATGCGTCTCGAACCAGTGATCGAGGCGGCCACGGATCGCATGGTTGCGTGTGGGCAGCAAGAGCGGCGCGCCCTTCAGGCTGGCCGGAAAATTGCGGCGGTAGCGCTCGGCAAGCTCGGGCACGCCGTACAGCATGAGTTCGCTCTCGCCGAGCAGGTGGCTGAACACACGCAGCGTGGTGCCCGAAGGCACCGCGCGGTCGGTCAGCACCACGTCGAGCTTGTGCACCGACAATTCGCCGAGCAGGGATTCGAAATCGTCTTCATGGCACACCAGCTTGACCTTCTGCGGCAGCGTCAGCGCCGCGCCCAGCAGGCGCGACGCGGTCAGTTTCGGCAGGGAATCGGACAGGCCGACGGTCAGGCGCATGGTTTGGCCGACGTCGGGTTCGGCCAGCACATCCTGCAATTGCTCGCCGAGAAGGAATATCTGGTCGGCATAGGACAGCGCGACCCGGCCGGCTTCGGTCAGCACCAGCCGGCGCCCCTGCGGGGCCAGCAGCGCCTTGCCGACGGATTGCTCCAGCAACGCCAGCTGTGCGCTGATGGTCTGCACCGCGACGTCCAGCCGCTCGGCGGCGCGCGTCACGCTGCCTTCCTTGGCGACGACCCAGAAATAATAGAGATGACGGTAATTGAGCGCGGCGTTTTTCATTATTCCGATTTTTCGAAGCTATCATCCAATTATCTTCGCTTTTACGGATAGTGCAAGTGCGTTAACATGGCGGTCGTGGATAGATAGGAGTCAACCATGTAACCGGATCGACGAAGCGGGTCCGCCCGCCATACGAGTTGCCTTGCACTTCAACTGTTCCGTCAAACCAGAAAGGACGTTTCATGAATGACCGTTATCAAACCCTGCGCAACCGCCCGTTCGGCGGCGCCGCGACCGTCATGGACGTGTCGGCGCACCGGGTGCTGCGCAATACCTACATGCTGCTGGCGCTGACGCTGGGTTTTTCCGCCATCACCGCCGGCGTATCCGCCGCCCTGCGGCTGCCGCACCCCGGCATCCTGATCACCCTGGTCGGCTACTTCGGCCTGCTGTTCCTGGTCAACAAGTACCGTGACCGCGGCCTCGGCGTGGCGCTGGTGTTTGCCTTGACCGGTTTCATGGGCTACACGCTCGGCCCGGTGATCAGCCATTACCTGAACATGCCTAACGGCACGCAGACGGTGATGATGGCGATGGGCGGCACTGCGGCGATCTTCCTCGGCCTGTCTGCCTATGCGCTAGTCAGCAAGCGCGACCTGTCGTTCATGGGCGGTTTCCTGACGGTGGGTGTGCTGGTTGCCTTCCTGGCCGGCCTGGCGGCGATCTTCCTGCAGATTCCGGCGCTGTCGCTGACGGTATCGGCAGTCTTCGTGCTGCTGATGTCGGGCATGATCCTGTATGAAACCAACCAGATCGTGCGCGGCGGCGAAACGAACTACGTAATGGCGACTCTCAGCCTGTTCGTATCGGTGTTCAATCTGTTCACCAGCCTGCTGCACTTGCTGGGTTTTGCCAACAACGATTAAACGAGAGCAGGCGAAAGCCTGATTCCTTTCGGGGACGCCTGCCGGCGTCCTCGTTTTTTCCTTTTTACACGGCTCGAATAACAACATACTGCCTATGATCGAACTGCTTTCCGACCCCCAGGTCTGGTTCGCCTTCTTTACGCTGACGGCGCTCGAACTGGTACTTGGCATCGACAACATCATTTTCATCTCCATCCTGGTCGACAAACTGCCGCCGGAAAAGCGGGAGTTCACCCGCCGGCTCGGCCTGTTCATGGCGATGTTCCTGCGCGTCGCCCTGTTGCTGACCCTGTCCTGGGTGGTCGGTATGACGCAGCCCTTATTGACCGTCTTCGGTCACGGGTTCTCCGGGCGCGACCTGGTCCTGCTGGGCGGCGGCCTGTTCCTGCTGTGGAAGAGCGTCGGCGAAATCCATGAAACCTTCGAAGGCGCGCATGACGACGGCAGTCCGGCCTCGGTGAAAAACACCTTTGCCGGCATCGTGCTGCAGATCATGGTGATCGACCTGGTGTTTTCGCTCGACTCGATCATCACTGCCGTCGGCATGGTGGACCAGGTCGCGGTGATGGTGGCCGCCGTGATCGCCTCGGTCGGCCTGATGATGTTCTTCGCCGGCCCGATCGGGCGGTTTGTCTCGGCACATCCGACGGTCAAGATGCTGGCGCTGTCCTTCCTGGTCGTGGTCGCGGTGGTGCTGCTGGCGGAGGGCTTCGGCCATCATGTGCCGAAGGGCTACATTTACAGCGCCATGGCGTTCTCGGTGGTGGTGGAAATGCTTAACATCCGCCTGCGGCGCCGTTACGTGAGCCTGGGGCAACCTTCGCCGCAGGAGCACGAGCTGAAGAAGCACCACTGACGCTGCGCATGCGCATCACGAGGCCGGGAAGAAACAGGTTTTCTTCCCGGCCTTTTTCTTGACGGTTGACAAACCCGGGAACGGCACATCAGTCGTTGCGGTCGACACAACAATTGACCGGCGAGAACGCGCATGAACATCTCGATCATCGGCAGTGGCTATGTCGGACTCGTGTCCGCGGCATGCTTTGCCGAGGTCGGGAACGCGGTACTCTGCATGGATATCGATGCCGGCAAGATCGGCTTGCTGGACGCGGGCATCCTCAGCATCCACGAACCCGGGCTTCCGCAACTGGTTGCCGCCAACAAGGGCGCCGGCCGCCTCGCCTTTACCGCAAGTTACGACGACGCGGTGCGGCATGGCGACATCATCTTCCTCGCGGTCGGCACGCCGGCCGGTGAAGACGGCAGTGCAGACCTGTCGCATGTGATCGCGGCCGCGCGCGAAATCGGGCGGCGCATCAGCCGCCCGGTGCTGATCGTCACCAAGTCGACGGTACCGGTAGGCACCGTCGACCAGGTGCGGCAAGTGGTCGCGGAAGAATTGCAGGATCGCGGCGCGCGGATAGCGTTTTCCGTACTGAGCAATCCGGAGTTCCTGAAGGAAGGAGCCGCGGTCGGCGACTTCATGCGCCCGGACAGGATCGTCATCGGCGGCGACGACCCGCAGGCGATCAGGACGCTGCGCGAACTCTATGTTCCTTTCAACCACGGTCGTGGCCGGGTGATCGAGACCGACGCGCGCAGCGCCGAGCTGACCAAGTACGCGGCCAATGCAATGCTGGCCACCCGGATCAGCCTGATGAATGAGCTCGCCAACCTGGCCGATGCGGTTGGCGCCGACATCGAGGCGGTGCGGCGCGGGATGGGCGCCGATCCGCGCATCGGACCGCACTTCCTGCACGCGGGCATGGGCTACGGCGGCTCCTGCTTTCCGAAGGACGTGAAGGCACTGGTGAAGACGGTGGCGCAGCACGGCGGCACATCCCATCTCCTCGCGGCGGTTGAAATCGTCAACGACAAGCAGAAGCGGGTCCTGTTCGAAAAGATCTGCGCCCATTTCGGTGGCACGCGCGGCATTGAAGGCAAGACCTTCGCGCTATGGGGATTGTCCTTCAAGCCGGATACCGGCGACATGCGCGAAGCGCCCAGCCTGGTGCTGATCGACCAGCTGCTGCGCGCGCATTGCCGCATCCAGGCCTACGATCCGGTCGCAGGCGAGGAAGCGGCACGCGTGCTGCGCGCGGTGCATGGCGATGCGAAGTTTGACGATGCGATCCGTCTCTGCAGCGACGCGCGCGAAGCGGCCGACGGCGCCGACGCGCTTGCGCTGGTGACTGAATGGCAGGAATTCCGCTCGCCGGACTTCCACCGGCTCGCGGAGGTGCTGCGCGACAAGGTGCTGTTTGACGGCCGCAACCTGTACAACCCGGAACACGTCCGGGCAGCCGGACTGCGCTACCACGGGATCGGCAGGAACAGGGAATAGCGCGCCTTCAGTGGCCTCCATCCTTCACGCGTACAGCCGAGTGCGCTGAATGGTCGCGGCGGCCCTAGCGGCGGAATCGCCCTGGACGGTCGTCCCATCCGCGATACCGGTGTTCATGCGGGTAAGGCCGCGCATAAGGATCGACGTACAGGACCGGCGGCGGATAGACCGGGCGCGGCTGCACATAGACCACCGTCGGCGGCTGTGCAAACGCCGAGGGCGGCGCGCCGTAGATGTATTGCGATTGTGGCCATACCACGACGCCCTGCGGCGGCGGCACGTAGTAATACCCGGGGGAATTGACGGTCACCGACCATTGCACACCGCCGTGGGCCTGGGCGGGCATTGCGGTTGCAAGCAGGCCGGCAACAAGACCGGCTGCGATTGCCAGATGGGTGTTCATGATCTGCTCCTCGATCTTTCTATATTAAAGGACAAAGCGGCGCACCCCGGAAGGAATCTTTGTAACAAAGCACGGCGTCCAACAAGCGACTTTGCTTGTTGGACATTCAAGCTTGCTCTGCGTAGACTGCAGGTCTCACCCATCCCGCACGACCGACCGCCATGCCCGCTCCCAGCCTTGCCGCATTGTTCCTGGCCGCCGTCCTGGGCGGCGCGCTTGCCGGCCTGCTGCCGCTGTTCGTGCCGGGGCTGTATTTGGCGGCGAGCGTCCTTGCGTTTGCCGCTTATGGGATCGACAAGGCGGCGGCCCGGAAGAATCGCCCGCGCACGCGCGAGCGCACCCTGCACGCGTTCTCGCTGGCGGGCGGCTGGCCGGGCGCGCTGATCGCCCAGACGGCGTTCCGGCACAAGACGCAGAAGCAGCCGTTTCGTATCGCGTTCTGGCTCACCGTGGCCGGCAATGGCGTGCTGCTCGCCGCTTTTTTGTTTGCGCGCGGCACTTTCAGTCTTTGATTCTTGTCATACGGCAGCACGTCGCCATTCATCACCACCGAAAAGTAGCCCGGCTTCTGATCGAACGCGACATCGTCGCGGCGGCGCTGCGTTACCATGGCCCCCTGTACTCCTTACTGATTCCCATGCGCAAGTTCATTACCCGACTCATCCCGGACGTCCATTACGAAACATTCATGTTCCGCTTAGGCATCGTGCTTTATCTGGCCGTGATCGTGCTGGGTTCGATTCCCGGCGCGCGTGCCGACATGGACGAGGTGGCCTCCGGCTTCGTGTTGCATTTTTCAACCTATGCGGTGATCGCCTTCCTGCTTGCCTGCGGCCTGCGCGGCGGAGCGCTGCGCAAGACCGCCGCCGCCTTCCTGATCATTGCGGCAATGGGCGCACTCGACGAATGCTTGCAAGCCTTCCTGCCCTACCGCACCGCGGCGCTGACCGACTGGCTGGTCGACATCGGCGCTGGCCTGTTCGGCGGCCTGCTGTGCACCTGGGCGAGCGGCGCGGATGCCGCTCCCGCGCGCAATTAGGCCGCGAGGCGCATCGGCGCGCCGCTACGCGGCCGCCGGCAGCGTCTCGCGCAGCCGCGCGAGTTCTTCTTCGTTCAAGGTTTCCTGTTCCATCAGCCTCTTGGCGCCCATTTCGAGCACTGCACGGCGCGCGGCGAGCAATTCCACGGTACGGTCGAACACCCGCGCGACGATGTCACGCACCGCGCAGTCGATTTCGCGCGCGGTCATTTCCGAATAGGTGCGCGGGCCGCGCGCGGCCTGGGGCGTGCCGAGCAGCGAGGGCCGCTCGTCCTCGTATACGAGATGCCCAAGCTTGCCGTCCATCCCGTAGCGCGTCACCATGCCGCGCGCGATGTCGGTGACCTTCGCCAGGTCGTCGGCGGCGCCGGTGGACAGGTGGCCGAATACCACATGCTCGGCGGCCCGGCCACCGAGCAGCACGGCCATCTTTTTCTCCAGTTCTTCGCGCGTCATCAGGAAACGGTCCTCGGTAGGCCGCTGCAAGGTATAGCCGAGAGCGCCGATGCCGCGCGGAATAATGGACACCTTGTGCACGGGATCGCTCCCAGGCAGCGACATCGCGACCAGCGCATGCCCCATTTCATGGTAGGCAACAATGCGGCGCTCTTGCGGATTGAGCAGGCGGTTGCGCTTTTCCAGGCCGGCAACGATGCGTTCGATCGCGCCGTTGAAATCCTCCATCGTGACCGCGTCGTCGCCGCGCCGCGTGGCAAGCAGCGCCGCCTCGTTGACGAGATTGGCAATATCGGCGCCGGAAAATCCCGGCGTCAATGCGGCGAGCTTTTCCCGGTCGACATCGGGCGCGGTCTTTATCTTGCGCAGGTGTACGTCGAGGATCGCCACCCGGCCCGCTTTGTCCGGCCGGTCGACAAGGATCTGGCGGTCGAAGCGCCCGGCGCGCAGCAGGGCGGGATCGAGAATTTCCGGACGGTTCGTCGCCGCCAGCAGGACCAGTCCGGATGCAGGGTCGAAGCCGTCCATCTCCACCAGCAGCTGGTTGAGCGTCTGTTCCTTTTCGTCATGCCCCCCGACATAGCTGCCGCGCGCGCGGCCGAGCGCGTCGAGCTCGTCGATGAAGATGATGGCGGGCGCCTTCTGGCGCGCCTGCTCGAACAGGTCGCGCACGCGGGCGGCACCGACGCCGACAAACATCTCGACGAATTCGGAGCCGCTGATCGAAAAGAAAGGCACGCCCGCCTCGCCGGCCACCGCGCGCGCTAGCAGGGTCTTGCCGGTGCCGGGCGGCCCCACCAGCAGCACGCCCTTGGGCATGCGCGCGCCGAGCCGTCCGTAGACTTTCGGCTCCTTGAGGAAATTGACGACTTCTTTCAGCTCCTCCTTGGACTCGTCCACGCCGGCAACATCGTCGAAACGCACCTGCACATCGGTTTCGACATAGATCTTGGCCTTGCTCTTGCCGATCGAGAGAAAGCCGCCGCCGAGCCCGCCCTTTTCCGCAGACCTGCGCATCAGATACACCCACAGCCCGTAGAACAAGGCGACCGGGATGATCCATCCCAGCAGGTCGCGCAACAGCGTGCTCGGGATGATGCCGGTGAAACGCACGTCATACTGGGCAAGATCGCGTGCGAGATCGGTCTCGACGCGGGTGGTGACGAAACGGGTACTCCCGTCCGGAAGCGGCTTGCGCAGCGTGCCACGAATGTGATTCGGATCGACCGCGATCTCTTCCACATTGCCGGCTTTCAGCTCGGCCAGGAACTGGCTGTACGGAAGCGGTTCGATCTGCTGCATCACGACCCACGCATCGCGCAGCAGGAGCACGCCGATCAGCGCAAAAAGCACGTACCACAGGTTGAATTTCGTTTGGCTTTCCATTGCCTTCCTCCTTGCGGGCTGCTCTCGTTTGCCAGCGGAAAAGCGCGTAGTGCTGATTCCTATATCGGTGCGCGACATGTGTCTCTCAAGCGCGCAGTGGTTCATGCGCCGCCTGCCCGGGCGAAAAAAAGCCCGGCAGCCGCCGGGCAGGAAAAGACGGCGCGTTCAAACGCTTGTGCGAAAGTATTCCGGCGTCAGGCGGCGCGGCCGCCTTTCGGCCAGCGGTCGCGCAGGTCCTTGTCCAGCGCGATGGCCCAGACCGCGAACAGGAAGACGAGGCCGCCGATGACCACCATATTCTCGGCGACGTCCCGGTGCGATGCGAAGCCCAGGACCCACGGCGACGCCACCGCCCACAGCCCAAGCAGGATGTTGACGGCTTCCTCCCACAGCCGGGGCACGTACATCGCTACCGCGGAGAAGAGCATGATCGCAGCACCGAGGAGATGCGCGTTCCATGCTGCGTTCGGCAGTTCATCCGCATAGTGCATGAGCCACGGCGAGGCAAACAACCATGCGCCAAGCAGCAAGTTGAACCAGTCCTGCCAACGATTGGTTTTCACGATTGACCTCCTTTCTCCAAAGTGACATACAAAATAGCGGCAAATGCAGCGGCCCCGGGCGCCCCCCGGGCGCACGGAGCACGCCCAGCCGTGTGCCGAAATAAGGGCGCGACGCAATGAAATCAAGACCCGCAGCGCGGGTGGCGCGCGCGTGTCTCTAGAGGGTATTTTGAGCTAGGGAACAAGTCGTCCGCGCAGCAGCCATACGCGGCTGCCGGCGTTTTGCTTGAGGCTGCTGTTGACCAGCACGACCTCTCCGGTGTCGTTGACTGCCAGCTTTTCCATCAGCAAGCCCTGATGGCTGCCGTTGCCGCCGCCCGCCGGGTCGGCGCTGCCGGGCACCGTCTGCGGCGCGCTGAAACTGCGGCCGCCGTCGCGCGAGACGGTCATGCCGAGGCCGCGCGGACGATCGCGCCGGTCGGGGTACAACTCCCATGACACGAACACCGTGCCGGCGGCATCGACCGCCAGCGAAGGGAATGCGGCGCTCCCCTTGCCCGGCGGCGGCGAGAGATCGCGCGCCGGCTCGAACACCTGGCCGCCGTCCGAGGAGCGTGCATAACGGACGCGGTAGCGCTCGAAGGGGCCGCCTTCGCTTTCCGCATACGCCAGGTGCAGCACGCCGTTGGCGTCGAGCGCGATCTTCGGTGCGTCGGAATAGGACTTGCTGGGGGCAACGATGCGCGGCTGGCCGAAGTTCGCGCCGGCATCGTCGGAGCGCGCCAGGTGAATATCGGCGCCATTGTCCTCGCCGGTGGTCCAGGCAAGGAATACCCGGCGGTCACGCCCTGCCGCGAGTGCCGGCGCGCGTGCCGGCAGGCCCTCGCCGGCAATGCGCTGCGGCGGCGAGAAGCGCTTGCCGCCATCGGTGGAGCGGCTGAACCAGAGCGGGCCGTCGAACTCGGTCCAGGCCGCATACACGGTACCGTCGTCTCCGATCGCCAGGTCGTAGCTGCCGTTATGCCAGTAGTCCTTGCGGATGCGGCCCTTGCCGTCGCCATTGACGGAGTTCGAGAGATTCACCGGTTCGGAGAACGTCGCGCCGCCATCTTCCGAGCGGGCGAAAAACATTTCGCCGCCGTGCGAGCCGCCGGAAAAAATGATTTCCTGCCAGAGAATGAAAACCTGCCGGGGATCGCGCGGCGCGAACGCGATGCGCGGCAGCCAGGAAAAGGTGGCGGGGTTGCGCGAGAGATTGACCGCCGCGCCGGCAGCGGACCCGTCCGCGTTATAGCGCCGGACCAGTACATCCTTGCGCGCCTGGTCCACCCATGCGACGACCGTGGCGCCGCGCGCGTCGATTGCCACCGCGGGATCGTCGACATAGTCGTAACGCGAGTCGTTCTGCTGCCACGGGCCCTTTTCGCCGCGGCCCGCGGCGATCTCGATGCTGCCGTTCCAGGCTACCTGCGCGACGGCGAGGGACACTTGTGACGAGAAAGCGAACAATATTGCCGCAAGGCGCATGGCGGAGTACGGGAAGCGGGGGTCCATCGGTACATCGTATACCCGCGCGCGCCGCAGCTCCAGCCTGCGGCAAGGCAATGCCTAGAGCTTGATCATGCCGAACCATGCCAGGCCGATGCCCAGCGCGACGGAAAACAGCCCGACGCGGTACAGGCGATCTGCGCGTTCCTTCCTCAGGCGCATGCGCTGCTTGAATTTTTCGTTTCTGCTTCGCACCATTGCTCCAGGAAAAATGCGGACTGCCATTTTGCTTTTTTGCAATGGAATGCGCCTTGATTTTCGACAAGCGCCTTACATTCGCGCTTACCAGCGTGCTTACAAGCGCGCCGCCAGTTCCGCCCCTTCGCGAATCGCGCGCTTGGCATCGAGCTCTGCGGCCAGCGCTGCGCCGCCGATCAGGTGGAAACGGGGCGCGCCGCCGTCCTGCTCGGCCGGCATCAGCTCCTTCAGCGATTCCTGGCCGGCGCAGATCACCACGTTATCCACTTCCAGCACGCGATCCTTGCCGTCGACGGTGATATGCAGGCCCTGGTCGTCAACCCTGCGGTATTCGACGCCGGCAATCATCTTCACGCCCTTGCGCTGCAGCGTCGCGCGATGCACCCAGCCCGAGGTCTTGCCCAGCGTGGCGCCCAGGCGCGAAGCCTTGCGCTGCAGCAGGTAGACTTCGCGCACGGGCGCCTCCTGCACCGGTTCGCACAGGCCGCCGTTGACGGTGGCATTCAGGTCCACGCCCCACTCGCCCAGCCAATGCTTCAGCGGCACCGGCAGCGGCACCGCCGGGTCATGCAGCAGGAATTCGCTGACGTCAAAGCCGATGCCGCCGGCGCCGACCACTGCAACGCGCCTGCCGACCGGCGCATTGTTCTTCAGCACGTCGATATACGACAGCACCTTCGGATGCGCAATGCCCTCGATGCGCGGCGTGCGCGGCACGATGCCGGTGGCCACGATCACTTCATCGAAACCCTGCTTCAGCAAGTCTTCGCGCGTGACCCTGCGGCCGAGTTCGAGCCTGACGCCGGTGAGTTCCAGCTTGCGGCGGAAGTAGCGCAGCGTCTCGGCGAATTCTTCCTTGCCCGGCACCCGCATCGCATAGTTGAACTGGCCGCCAATCCGATCGGATGCCTCGAACAGCGTGACCTTGTGGCCGCGCTCGGCGGCCACCGTCGCGGCCGACAGGCCCGCCGGGCCGGCGCCGACCACCGCGACGCGGCGCGCCACCGCGGTCTTCACATACACCAGCTCGGTTTCATGTCCGGCGCGCGGGTTGACCAGGCAGCTGGCGCGCTTGTTGGAAAAGGTGTGGTCGAGGCAGGCCTGGTTGCAGGCGATGCAGGTATTGATTTCATCCACGCGGCCGCCCGCGGCCTTGTTGACGAACTCCGGGTCCGCGAGGAAGGGGCGCGCCATGGAAACCATGTCCGCCTCGCCGCCGGCGATGATGTCTTCCGCCTCGTCCGGCATGTTGATGCGGTTGGACGCCACCACCGGGATGCGGATCTCCTTGCGCAGGCGTCCCGCCAGGCTGCGGAATGCGGCACGCGGCACCGAGGTGACGATGGTGGGCACGCGCGCCTCGTGCCAGCCGATGCCGGTGTTGATGATGGTGGCGCCGGCCTGTTCCAGCGCGCGCGCCACCGCGACCACATCGTCCCAGGTGTTGCCGCCTTCGACCAGGTCGAGCAGCGAATGGCGGTACATGATGATGAAGTCGGTGCCGACCGCCTCGCGCACCTGCCTGACGATTTCCACCGGCAGGCGCATCCGGTTCTCGATCGATCCGCCCCAGCGGTCGGTGCGCTGGTTGGTGCGCGCGCACAGGAACTGGTTGAGCAGGTAGCCTTCGCTGCCCATGATCTCGACGCCGTCGTACCCGGCCTTCTTCGCCAGTTCGGCGCAGCGCACGTAGTCGCGGATGGTTTGCAGGATTCCCTTCTCGTCGAGTTCGCGCGGCTTGAATTTCGAGATCGGCGACTTGACCGGCGAGGCCGACACCACGAAGGGCTGGTAGCCGTAGCGGCCGGCGTGCAGGATCTGCATCAGGATCTTGCCGCCTTCCTCGTGCACCGCGTCGGTGACGCAACGATGGTTGGGCACGTCGAAGATGCTGTTGAGGGTGCCGCCGAAGGGCAGCAGCCAGCCCTGGCGATTGGGAGAAATGCCGCCGGTCACGATCAGGCCGACGCCGCCCTTCGCACGCTCCCGGAAATACGCGGCCAGCTTCGGATAGTGGTAGAAGCGGTCTTCCAGACCGGTATGCATGGAGCCCATCATCACGCGGTTGCGCAGCGTGGTGAAGCCGAGGTCGAGCGGGGCGAGCAGGTGGGGGAAGGATGTTTTTTTCATTGTAGACTCCTACGAGGCGGTACCACTGTGCCGATCCCGCCTGCGCGCATGAAGCATGGTTATGTGCGCAGCGGTTCGTGTCGCTGGAGTCTACCGGATGGGAGTCCGCAATTCTTAGTGGTAACCCACTAATCAGCGCCCCGTGTTCCGCCGGCTGGATTGCCTGGAGCGGCATCGTCGCGCGCCGCCCGTGTCTTCCCGTTACATTTGCTCACGTAACATTTCATAACAAAAACATAACAACTTCATCGTCTTGTCGTTTGTCTCAACATGCAGAAGGGCCCTGCAAGTTCGAAATGATTGTTGATATTTCCAATGAGAGGACGCCATGTTGAAAAAAACCGTATCCCTGGCCGTGATTTCCGCATTCGCGTTTGGCCTTGCCGCATGTGACGTGGAAAAGAAGCAGGAAGGCAGCCTGGACCTGCCGAAGTATGAAGTCGACAAGAAGCAGGCAGGCAACGTGAAGCTGCCCGAGTACGACGTCAAGACGCCCGACGTCGCGGTGAACAAGGAAGAGCGTACCATCGACACCCCCACCGTGAAGAAGGAAGAGCGCAAGGTGACGGTGCCCGACGTCGACGTGAAGCCTGCGCAGGAAAAGTAAGGTTTGCTGCCCCCGTTTGCCCCCTTGCTGGGGTAACTTGATGCACCTCCGGCGACGGAGGTGCTTTTTTCCTTATCCGCCGGCGGCGCCCGCTGCGCGGAACCGCAGGTAATCCTCCGCACTCTGCCTTGGCCGTTCGATCATCGGCAGGTGTCCCACGCCGGGCATCACGATCACTTGCGAGCGCGGCAGCAGCTTGTGCAGCACATCCGCGGTGCCGACATGGATCACGCGGTCCTGCTCGCCCCAGACGATGAGCGTGGGGACCGCCAATCCCTTGATCCGCTCCTCGACCGAATCGGTGGCGATCTTCACGAAGATGCGTTCCTCCAGATCGGCGTTGCGGATGCGCTCCTGCGCCAGCACATTGAGGATGGGGCGCGGCACGAAGGGCGGGTCCTGCATCACGAACGCGAAGGTCTGCGCGAATTCCTCTTCGCTGCGCGCGATCAGCGGGTTCTGGCCGCGCTCGAGGATGAGGTGCGCCAGCTCGCTCTTCGGCGCGTTCCAGATGCCTGCGGGATCGAGCAGCCACAGGCTGGCGACTTCTGACGGATAGCGCGCCGCATACGCCATCGCGATCTGTCCGCCCATCGAATTGCCGCCAAGGTGGATGGTGCGGATGCCCAGCGCCTGCGCCAGCGCATGCAGGCGTTCCGCCTGCGCGAGCGGGGTGTAGTCGGCGTCCCGCGGCCGGGCCGATTCACCGAAGCCGATATGGTCGGGCACGATCACGCGGTAGTGCGGCGTCAGGTAGCGCGCGGTGCGCGTGAAATTATCCTTGTTGCCGCCAAAGCCGTGCAGCAGCATCAGCGGCTCGCCCTGGCCGCCCTCCAGGAACGCATAGCGCAGGCCGCCCGGCAGTTCGATTTCCTTGCGCACCAGGTCCGCCATCCGGCGCTCGGCGCCAATAGCCAGCGCCGCGACCTGCTTGAAGGCGCTCGCACAGCCGGAGAGGAAGACCAGCATGAGCAGCATCGAAAACACGGCACGTAATCGGATCGGCATCGGGAACATCCTTTCGGTCAAAATCGCTGGCAGCGTCGCCCGCGGCATGCGGACGCGTCCCTTACCCTAGCCAGCGCCTGCTCCATCGCCTTGAGCGAGGTCAGGCCCGGCGGGAAGTGGCACTGCGCGGTCAAAAAATTACCTTGGTGCAAGCGTTGCACGCATGCATGAACTGCTCTATAACGATGCGTGGCCTGCCACCTCGCGGGCGCAAGGAGCTGATGCATTGATTGAACAGGTAACGAAGACCGGCCTCTTTCCTTCCGGCGGCGGACGCATGGGACAGCACATGCGCGCCCACGACTGGTCGGTGTCGCCGCTCGGCCCGCCTGCCGACTGGCCTCCTGCTTTGCGCGCCGCGGTGGCGCTGATCCTCGATTCCCGCTTCCCGATGTGCATCGCCTGGGGTCCGGACCTTGCCCTGCTCTACAACGACGCCTGCATCGACGTGGTCGGCGCCCGCCATCCGGCCGCGCTCGGCCGTCCCGCGGAGGAAGTGTGGCCCGACGCGTGGGACGCTATCCGCCCCCTCGCTGCCAGAGCCTTGTCGGGAGAAACGGTTTACTTCGAAAACCAACCACTGATCATCGAACGCAACGGCTACCGGGAGCGCGCCTGGTTCACCTTTTCGTATTCCGCGTTGCGCGACGACGGCGGCATGCCGGCGGGCGTGCTGTGCACCTGCACCGACACGACCGCCAACGCGTCGAACCAGCGGCGCCAGGCATTCCGCATCCGCTTCGAAGACCGCCTGCGCCATGTGCAGCATCCGGACGACGTGATGCGGGTGGTTGCCGAGATGCTGGGTCGCCACCTGCAGGTTGATCGTGCCGGTATCGTCGAGCTGCTGCCGGACAAGGCAACCCTGCTGTTCCAGCGCGACTGGACCAGCAGCCGTCTGGCCAGCGTTTCCGGCCGCCGTTTTCCGCTCGTTGCGATCCGCTCGGGGCTGGTCGATGGCCTGCGCGCGGGGCGCACGATGGTGATCAACGACATCGAGGAACACGGCTTCGCCGACGATGGCCCCTATCCGCAGTTCCAGGTGCGCGCCAGCATCACCGTGCCGCTGATCCGCGAAGACGGTTTCACCGGTGCGCTGTACGTGCACAGCGCGGTGCCGCGCCGCTGGCGCGAGGACGAACAGATGCTGGTGCGCGAAGTCGCCGAGCGTGCCTGGGATGCAATCAAGCGCTCGCGCGCGCAGGCCGCGCTGGCGGCGAGCAATGCGCGCTTCCGCGCCGCTATCGACGCGGTCGAGGGCGTGCTGTGGACCAGCGATCCGGCCGGCAGGATGGTCGGCGAGCAGCCGGGCTGGGCCTCGCTCACCGGCCAGGCCGAGGCGCAATACCGGGGTTACGGCTGGCAGGACGCGATCCATCCGGAGGACGCGGCGGCGACCGTGGAGGCGTGGCGGCAGGCGATCGTCGAACGCAAGAGCTTCCTGTTCGAGCACCGGCTGCGGCGCCACGACGGCGAATGGCGCCGCTATACGGTGCGCGCGATCCCGACAATGAATGCCGACGGCAGCGTGCGCGAATGGGTCGGCGTGCATACCGATATCACCGACCTGCGCCGGACCGAGGAAACGCTGCGCCGGCTGAACGCGGGACTGGAGCTGGGCATCCAGGAAAGCCTGCGCGAACGCGACCGGCTGTGGCGGATGTCGCAGGACATCCTCGCCGTGGCCTCGCTCAAGGGGCGCTTCCTGAACGTCAATCCGGCGTTCACCGCCATCCTCGGATGGACCGAGCAGGAAGCGACGAGCGTGCCCTTCGTCGCGCTGACCCATCCGGAAGACCGCGACGAACTGGCGCACAAGCTTGCGGTACTCGGCCAGGGACTGCCGCTGGTGCGCTATGAAGTGCGCAGCCTGCACAAGGACAGCGGCTTCCGCTGGCTGTCCTGGACGGTGGTGCCGGAGGGCGACCTGCTGTACGGCGTCGCGCGCGACATCACGCTGGAAAAACAGCAGGCGCAGGCGCTGCGCCATGCGGAAGACGCGTTGCGCCAGGCGCAGAAGATGGAAGCGGTCGGCCAGCTCACCGGCGGCATCGCGCACGACTTCAACAATCTTCTGGCGAGCATGGTGAGCAACCTGGAGTTGATGAAGCTGCGCATCGCGATGGGCCAGGGCGCGGACATCGAGCGTTATATCGATGGCGCGCTCGCGGTCGCCGGGCGCGCTGCCGCGCTTACCCACCGGCTGCTCGCGTTTTCGCGCCGCCAGACGCTCGACCCGCGCCCGGTCGACGTCAACCGCCTGGTGGCATCGATGACCGAGCTGATCCAGCGCACGGTCGGGCCGGCGGTGCAGGTGGACGCGCGCCTCGGCGAGCAGGTATGGACCACGCGCTGTGATCCGAACCAGCTCGAGAGCGCGCTGCTCAACCTGGCCATCAACGCGCGCGACGCCATGCCCGACGGCGGGCGGCTGGCCATCGTCACCGAGAACATCGTGGTGGATGACGCCTATGCGTCGCAGTATCCGGACGTCGCGCGCGGCGAGTACGTCGCGGTCAGCGTGGCCGACACCGGTACCGGCATGACGCCGGAAGTGGCTGCGCGCGCCTTCGACCCGTTCTTCACCACCAAGCCGATCGGCCAGGGCACCGGCCTCGGCCTGTCGATGATCTACGGTTTCGTCAAGCAGTCGGGCGGCCACATCCGCATCTACTCGGAACCGGGACGGGGTACAACGGTACGGATGAAGCTGCCGCGCAGTCTTGCATCCGCGGAGCAGGACGAACACGGCGGCGCCGGAGGCGCGACGGGCGACGCGCCCGCCGGCACCGGCCTGCTGATCGTCGATGACGAGGCGCCGCTGTGCGCGATGCTGGCGGAAATGATGCAGGCGCGCGGCTACCGTGTGCTGCAGGCGGAAGACGCGGCGCAGGCGATGCGGCTGCTGGATTCGGACGCGGCGGTGGATTTGCTGGTCACCGACATCGGGCTGCCGGGCGGCATGAGCGGGCACCAGCTGGCCGAAGCCGCGCTGCACCTGCGCCCTTCCTTGCACATTCTGTTCATCACCGGCTACGCGGAAGATGCGGCGACGCGCGATGGCCTGCTCGCGCCTGGAATGCAGGTGATGACCAAGCCGTTTTCGCTCGATGCATTCGCCGCGAAGGTGCGCGCGATGCTGGCGCCGGGGCAATAACGCGCACGCTAGCCTTCCTCGACGTCGATGCCGAGGTCGATGCCGCCGGTGTCGGTGACGGGGCGCAACGCGGTGGCGTGACCGACGAACGGCACGCGCTCCTGCCAGCCGCCGTTGCGTACCGGAACCAGCCAGTAGCCCTCCTCGTCATGTGCTACCCAGTAAGGCGGCTTGCGCGTATATTCATACAGCTTTACCATCGTTCCCCCGCAGCGGCGGGATGCAGGGGCGTCGATAATGATACCCGTCAATTCCCGCCCACCTTTCTCGAAACATAATAGCGGGTATTGCCCACGCCACGGATGACAACAGGAGCGACGCGATGACGACACCGGATTCCCCTCACGGCAATGCCGGCGGCACCCGTATTCTGGTGGTCGACGACAACATCGACGCGGCAGTGTCCGCCGCGGAAATCCTGCGCCTGCTTGGCAATGAAGTTTCAGTAGCGCATGACGGCATGTCGGCGATCCGCACCGTGGAAGAATGGCAGCCGAAGGTCGTGCTGCTCGATATCGGTCTGCCCGGCATCGACGGCTACGAAGTCGCGCGGCGGATCCGGCTGCAGCCGGCCGGCAGGAACGTGCGGCTGGTGGCGCTGACCGGCTGGGGGCAGGACCGTGACCGCCGGCTGGCGGCGGAGGCGGGCTTCGACGCACACTGGGTCAAGCCGGTCGGCATCGACAAGCTCAAGGAACTCGGCGCCTCGCCCGCCGCGTAATACACCAGCGCGCCGCCCCTGCGTCACGTCGTCAGCGCGTGCGCGACGACAACACGATGCCCCCGACGATCAGCGCAAACGCCACCGCGTGATACGCATGCGGCGTTTCGCCGAGGAACGCGGAAGACATCATTGCGGCAAACAGCGGCGTGAGGTTGTTGAAGAAGGCAGCGATGTTCGGCCCGACGCGCTGCACGCCGGCGCCCCAGCAGCGGAAGGCGATGATCGCCGGCCCGACGGCGACATACAGCAGCGCCGCCCCCAGTCCCCAGCTCCAGTCAATCCGCGCATCGGTCCACACCCATTCCGCCGCCGCGAACGCGCCCGACCAGAGCACGCCGAAGCTCACCTGCGCCAGCAGGAAGGCCGCCCAGTCGGCGCGGATCGATTCCGGTTCCTTGCGTCCCAGGAGCAGCCAGCTGTAGACCGACCAGGCAATGGTGGCCAGCACCATGAACAGGTCGCCCGGCACCAGGCGCAGCACGAGCAGCTGCTGCCATTGCCCGCGGCTCAGCACCACCAGCACGCCGGCAACCGACAAGGCGGCGCCGGCGACCTGGGTGCGCGAGACCGACGCCCGGAAGAACAACCAGCCGATCAGCAGCATCCAGACCGGCATGCTGGCCGCGACCAGCGTCACGTTGATCGGCGTCGAGCTTTGCAGCGCCAGGTATTGCAGCGCGTTGTACATGCCCACGCCGAGCAGGCCGAGGATCGCGAAGCGCCGCCAGTGCGCGCCCAACCCGCTGCCCGGGCGGTAGACCTGCCCTGCGAGCGGCAGCAGGATCAGGAGCGCGATCGCCCAGCGCAGGAAGTTGAGCGTGATCGGCGGCACCATCGCATTCACCATCCGGCCGACCACCGCATTGCCGGCCCACAGCAGGGGCGGAACGACGAGCATCAGGGCAGTGGCGGGCGTGAGGCGCTGGTTCATGCGGCAAAACGGGAGAAAAAGTCGGGGAACGCGGGCGAACGGGTCTTGCAAACAAGGCTATGAGGATACTTGATTTCCTGCATGCCCGCCGTGGACGTGCCGCCGCACCGGGCGCCGTTGCACGCGCCGCGCCGCTTCGCCATAATGCAGGACACCCTCCACATCGCCTTTGCCGTTCCGGCCGCGGCGCCCGGCGATTTGCCAAGATGAACAGAACGCTGGAAAACCGCTTCTACTACCTCGACAACTTCCACACCGTCGTCACCTGGGTCAGGGACCGCCATGCGGCGCTGCTGGACGGGGAAGAACAGGCATTCATCGAGCGCTTCCTCGCGCTGGAACAGCCATCGCGCGCGCTCCTGGTGCGCATGGTGATGCGTAAAGGGGAACTGTTCCGGTCCGGAAAACTGCGCTATGAAGAAATCGGCGATACCCGGCTGGCCGCTGCGCCGCTGGTGCGCGCCGGCTGGGTGGACGAGCGTCCGCCGCTGACGCTGGACGAGCTGTTTTGCCTGCTGACCAGGGCGGAAATCGATGGCCTGTTTCGCGATGCATTACCCGGCCGCGCCGCGCGCAAGGCCGAACAACTGGAGGCGCTGCGTGCCGTCTATCCCGGCGCGCGCTGCTTCGACGCCTGGCATCCGGCTTCCGGCGAGTGCGTCTACCGCCTGCAGCTGTCGGCGCTGTGCGACCGGCTGCGCCTGCTGTTCTTCGGCAACCTGCACCAGGACTGGTCCGAGTTCGTGCTGTCCGACCTCGGCATCACCCGCTACGAGAAAGTGGAATTCTCCGTCAGCTCGCAAGCCTTCCACAACCGCGCGGACGTCGATGCCTACCTGCACCTGTGGCGCTGCCGGGAGCGGCTGGACGCCGGCGAGGATGCGGATGCGGTGCTCGCCGACCTGCCGCCTGCTCCGTACGAAAACGACTGGCTGGAACAGCGGCGCCGGAAATTCCTGTTCCAGGCCGCGCAGCAGCATGAGCGGGCGCAGCAATGGGAAAAGGCGCTGGCGCTCTACGCCGGCCTGCGCCATCCCGGTGCGAGGATACGGCAGATCCGCATGCTGGAACGTATCGGCGACGATGCGGCGGCCTTCGCGCTCGCCCGCAGCGCAAGCGCTGCGCCGGAGAGCGAAGCGGAAAGCCAGCAGCTGCTGCGCATGCTGCCGCGCCTGCAGCGCCGGCTCGGTCATCCGAAAACGCCGGCGCGGCAGCCGGCGCCGGCCGAACGCATTGACCTTTGCCTGCCGCAGCCACGGTCCGCGTACTGCGTCGAGGAGCTGGTGCGCGCGCACCTCGCGCGCGCCGACGCTCCCGCCTGCTATGTCGAAAACACGCTGATCAATTCCCTGTTCGGGCTGCTGTGCTGGGACGCGGTGTTCGCCGCGGTGCCGGGCGCGTTCTTCCATCCTTTCCACAGCGGGCCGGCAGACCTGCATGCCGCCGATTTCGCCGCCCGCCGCAAAACGCAGTTCGACGCCTGCTTCGCGGCCCTCGAGTCGCCGCTGTACAAGGACATCATCCGGCAGCGCTTCCGCGACAAGGCGGGCATCCAGTCGCCGTTCGTGTTCTGGGATGTCCTCGACGCGCCGCTGCTCGAGCTCGCGCTCGACTGCATCCCGGCGGCGCACCTGCGCAAGTGGTTCGAGCGCATGCTGCAGGACATCCGCGCCAACCGCGCAGGTTTTCCCGACCTGATCCAGTTTTATCCGCGGGAAAAGCGCTACCGCATGATCGAGGTGAAGGCGCCCGGCGACCGCCTGCAGGACAACCAGGTGCGCTGGCTGGAATACTGCGCCGCGCACGGCATGCCGGTCGCGGTGTGCCGGGTGCAGTGGCTGGAGGATGGCGCATGACTTACACGGTGGCGGTGCGCGCGCTGACCGAGTTCACCGCCAAGCGCGGCGACCTCGACCTGCGCTTCACGCCCGCGCCCAGTTCGCAGGAGGGCATCGCCGGCCACGCTACCGTCACCGCGCGCCGCGCCCCCGGCTACCAGGCCGAGGTCAGCCTTGCCGGCGGCTACAGGCACCTCGCGGTGCGCGGCCGGGCCGACGGCTACGACCCGGCGCGCAACCAGCTCGAAGAAATCAAGACCTACCGCGGCGATCTCGACCGCATGCCGGACAACCACCGCCAGTTGCACTGGGCACAGCTGAAGGTGTACGGCTGGCTCATGTGCGAGAAGCTGGCACTGCCGGAAATCCGGCTTGCGCTGGTGTATTTCGACATCGGCAGCCAGAAGGAAACCGTGCTGGCCGAAGTGCATACGGCCGCCGCGCTGCGGGCTTTTTTCGAGGAGCAATGCGAGCGTTTCCTCGCATGGTCGGAGCAGGAGCTCGCGCACCGTGCGGCGCGCGATGCGGCCTTGCAGGCGCTGCGCTTTCCGTACCCGGAGTTCCGCAGCGGCCAGCGCGCGCTCGCCGAAGCGGTGTACCGCGCGGCCGGCGGCAAGCGCTGCCTGCTGGCGGAGGCGCCGACCGGCATCGGCAAGACGATGGGCACCCTGTTCCCAATGCTGAAAGCCTGCCCGGGCCAAAAGCTGGACAAGGTATTCTTCCTCGCCGCCAAGACGCCGGGGCGCCGGCTGGCATTCGACGCGGTCGGCCAGTTGCGCGCCGCGGCGCCCGCGCTGCCGCTGCGCGTGCTCGAGCTGGTGGCGCGCGACAAGGCTTGCGAGCATCCGGACAAGGCCTGCCACGGCGAGTCCTGCCCGCTCGCGCAGGGTTTCTACGACCGGCTGCCGCAGGCCAGGCAGGCAGCGCTCGGGCGCGTCGTGCTCGACAAGGAGAGCTTGCGCGCGGCGGCGCTGGAACAGCGCGTCTGCCCCTATTATCTGGCGCAGGACCTGGCGCGCTGGTGCGACGTGGTGGTCGGCGACTACAACTACTACTTCGACGGCAGCGCGCTGCTGCATGCGCTCGCAGTTGCCAATGAATGGCGGGTGGCGGTGCTGGCGGATGAGGCGCATAACCTGGTCGAACGCGCGCGCAAGATGTACAGCGCGGAACTGGACCAGCGCGCATTCCGCGTCCTGCGCCGCGCCGCGCCCGCCGCGCTGAAGACCAGCCTCGACCGGCTGAACCGCCAGTGGAATGCGCTGAACAGGGCGCAGCAACGCGACTACCAGGCAGGGACGGAGCTTCCCGCCGCCTTTGGCGGCGCGCTGCTGCAGACGACGGCCGACATCAGCCACTACATGGCCGACCAGCCGGCCGCCAACGACAGCGCGCTGCTGCAGTTCTACTTCGATGCGCTGCACTTTACCCGCATGGCCGAGCTGTTCGGGCCGCACTCGCTGTTTGACGTCACGAAGCTCCCGGCCAACGGCGCGCGTGCGGCGGAATCGGTGCTGTGCATCCGCAATGTCGTCCCGGCATCTTTCCTTGCGCCGCGCTTTGCCGCCGCGCACGGCGCGGCACTGTTCTCCGCCACGCTGCAGCCTTCCCGGTATTACCTGGACATGCTCGGCCTGCCGCAGGAGACGGTCTGCATCGACGTGGAGTCGCCGTTCGATGCCTCGCAGCTGCGGGTGAAGGTGGTGCGCGGCATCTCGACGCGCTTTCGCGACCGCGACGCGTCGCTCGCGCCGATCGCCGACCTGATTGCCCGCCAGTATGCGGCGCAGCCCGGCAATTACCTCGCCTTCTTCAGCAGTTTCGAATACCTGCAGAAGGCGGTCGATGCGCTGCGCATGCGCCATCCGGACGTCCCGCTGCGGGCACAGTCGCGCGGCATGAGCGAAGCGGAGCGCGACGCCTTCCTCGCGCACTTCACGCCGGACGGCCGCGTTGTCGGCTTCGCGGTGCTCGGCGGCAGCTTCGGCGAGGGCATCGACCTGCCAGGCGAGCGGCTGATCGGCGCCTTCATCGCCACGCTCGGACTGCCGCAGCTCAATCCGGTCAACGAAGAGATCATGGAACGCATGGAGACGAGCTTCGGCGCGGGCTACGATTACACCTACCTGTATCCGGGAATACAGAAGGTGGTGCAGGCCGCCGGCCGCGTAATCCGCACCGGTTCCGACCGCGGCGTGCTCTATCTGATCGATGACCGCTTTGCGCGCCCGAATGTGCTGCAGTTGCTGCCGCGCTGGTGGCAGGTGGAGCAGTGATCCGCTTGCCGCCTGTCATGCGCGCGCCGCGGGGATTTATTGCACCCTTTTCAATGTCCAACCGCGGCGGTTGAACCGGGCTGGTGTCGCATCGCCCAGCCTGTCCGTGCAGATATGCCGGCGTCGCGCGCAGCGCGGGGAGCAATGCAATGAGGCCGTCAGAGGCGTGCATTCCGGTCGGCCGCACAGATCAGGGAGCAGATAGCGCCTTCAGAGCGCAATCGTGATTCTTCATGAATGGAGACCCTATGGGATGGTTGGCACGTCGTGACGCACCATCGCCTTCCGCATGCAGCGCCGTGGAAGGCATTCGCAAGCAGGCTGTCCTGCCGCTTGCTTCATTCCTCGCAGCAGCATTTCTCCTCGTTTACCACCAGAATGCAGCTGCGCAGCCTGCAGGCATGCAGGCGATGGGGGAAAACGAACTGCGCGCCGTCTCGGCGCGCGGCCTGTACGACCGTTACTTCGACCAGGTATCGAAATACCTGGTGCAAGGCACCACAGCCGAAGTCCTCGGCAGCCTGGCGACGCTGTTCAGCCCGATGACGAACCTGCTCGAAGGCACTTTCAGCATCAAGAACCCCTCCTACAACCCGGTCAATCCTTTCGTCATTGTCGGCGAAGACGGCGCCGGACTGATCCACCGGCCGGCCGGCGTCGAGGAAATCGCCGTGCGCGAGATCCGCATGCGGGGCAGCAAGGGGCCGAGCTTCGGTGATGTTACGATACGCAATATCAATCTGAGCGGCACGACGATCCGCGTCGCGCGCCGCTAGCCAGTCCCGGCCCGGGTGGGGCGGCGGGCCCGCCTTTCACCCGGTCCGACCTCCCTCCGGTCCGCCGCGGGCATTCGACACGAGGGGAAAACAATCCATGCCGCACGACATCAGCCTGATCACGACGATTGCCGCCGCGCTCGGACTGGGCCTGCTGTGCGGGATGGCCGCCATCCGGCTGAAGCTGCCGCCGCTGGTCGGCTACCTCGTGGCCGGCATCGCCATCGGGCCGGCCACGCCGGGCTTCGTCGCCGACATGAAACTCGCGTCGCAGCTTGCCGAGATCGGCGTGATGCTGCTGATGTTCGGCGTCGGACTGCATTTCTCGCTCGACGACCTGCTGGATGTGCGCAAGATCGCGTTGCCGGGCGCGGTGCTGCAGATCGCCGCCGCCACCGGACTAGGCATGGCGCTGGCGTATGCGGTCGGTTGGGACCTCGGCGCCGGCATCGTGTTCGGCCTCGCGCTGTCGGTCGCCAGCACGGTGGTGCTGCTGCGCGCGCTCGAAGACCGCGGGATTCTCGACTCGTTCAACGGTCGGGTCGCGGTCGGCTGGCTGGTGGTCGAGGACCTGGTCACGGTGCTGGTGCTGGTTCTCCTGCCGCCCCTGTCCGGCTGGCTCGGCGGAAAGAGCGCGGGCACGGACGGCAGCCTCCTGCTGACGCTGGCCGTGACGCTCGGCCAGGTCGGGGCCTTCATCGCGTTCATGCTGATCGTCGGGCGCAAGCTCTTTCCCTGGCTTCTATGGCGGGTCGCGCGCACCGGCTCGCGCGAGCTCTTCACGCTGTGCGTGATCGCGGCCGCGGTCGGCATCGCCTACGGGTCGTCGGAACTGTTCGGCGTTTCCTTCGCACTGGGCGCCTTTTTCGCCGGCATGGTGCTGCGGGAGTCCGAACTGAGCCACCGGGCAGCGCAGGAATCGCTGCCGCTGCGGGACGCGTTCTCGGTATTGTTCTTCGTGTCGGTGGGAATGCTGTTCGAGCCGCAGGTCATCCTGCAGCGCCCGCTGGAGGTGCTGGCCGTCGTCGCCATCATCGTGCTCGGCAAGTCGCTTGCCGCCTTCCTGCTGGTGCTGGCGCTGCGCTATCCGCTGTCGACCGCGCTGACGGTCTCCGCCAGCCTGGCGCAGATCGGCGAGTTTTCCTTCATCCTGGCAGCGCTCGGCGTGTCGCTGCAACTGCTGCCGCCCGAGGCGCAAAGCCTGATCCTGGCCGGCGCGATCATTTCCATTGCGCTGAACCCGCTGGTCTTCGCGACCATCAAGCCGCTGGAAGAGCGGGTGCTGGCGCATTCCGCGCTCGCGAACAAGCTGGCGCGGCCGGACGACCCGCTGGCGGAACTCCCGAGCAGCACAGACCAGGCGAAACTGAGCGGGCAGGTAGTGCTCGTCGGTTACGGCCGGGTCGGCCGCTGCATTGCAGAGGAACTCGGCCGGCGCGGCATCCACTTTGTCGTCACCGATGAAAACCGCGACCGGGTGGATGAATTGCGCCGGCAGGGGATTCCCGCAGTCGCCGGCAATGCGGCCGAGCCGGCCGTCCTGATCCAGGCGCATATCGCGCGCGCGAAGATGCTGGTCGTCGCGACGCCGGATACGGTGGCGGTACGCCGCATGGCGGAAATCGCGCGCGCGCTCAATCCGTCCGTCGAGTGCGTATTCCGCAGCCACAGCGAACAGGAGGCAACCCTGATGGAAAACGAACGAATCGGAAAGGTGTTCGTGGGAGAAAGGGAGCTGGCGCAAGGCATGACCAGGCACATCGTCGCCAGGCTCGAATACCAGGAACACGGCACCGTGTCGAAGTAGACGCGGTGCAAGGCCTGCCGGGAAGGGGAACGCGCGGGCAGACCGCATCCGGTGGACCTGAAGTCCCCCGGACGCGCTGCTGCCCTTATGTCTTGCCGGCCGTCTGGTCGGCGCCGCTGCCGGTATGCCTGCTACCCTGCTCGGTACGCGACTTGCCGGGCGGCGTGCGCTTCGTATTCTTGAACTCGCTGTACTTCGTCCCGGCCTTGTCGGCGGGATACTTGTTTTTCGTATTTGCGGCCATGGAAAATCCTTCCTGAAAGAGGGTTGCACCGATTCCATTAGTTAGGCCGGCGTGGATAAGGTTTCAGCTTCTTTCGCCATGCCCCGGCACGATTCGGGGCACGGCCGAAAATACCCGGTTGCAAAATTGTCCGTCCGTGCGCGCACACCTTGATCTTTCCCCGCCACCTTCCTACTATGCTGTATATTTATACAGTTAAAATGCGTTCATGCCGGACTACGACTCTCATCCCCGACAATTGCATTACCTGCCGCCGCCGCGCAAGGGCCGCGGCGCGGTGACCAATCTGCAGGGCCGCTACGAAACGCAGCTGCGCGAGCGTTTCGACGACGGCTGGGCAGATGGCGCGGACGACAACGGCGATGCGGCGCCGCTGCGGCAAACCGGAATCACGGAAGAACACGCGCGCAGCATCCTGACCCGCAACACGTCGCCCGACGTGCCGTTCAACGTCTCGCTCAACCCCTACCGCGGCTGCGAGCACGGCTGCATCTATTGCTTTGCGCGGCCGACGCACAGCTACCTGCAACTGTCGCCGGGGCTCGATTTCGAAACCCGGATCTTTGCGAAGGTGAATGCCGCCGAACAGCTGCGCCGCGAACTGGCGCGCCCCTCCTACGTCCCGGAAGCGATCGCGCTCGGCGTCAATACCGACGCCTACCAGCCCTGCGAGCGCCGGCTGCGCATTACGCGCGGCGTGCTCGAGGTGCTGCACGACTGCGGGCACCCGGTGGCGGTGATCACCAAGTCCGCACTGGTCGAACGCGACATCGACCTGCTGGCCGCGATGGCGGCCAAACGCCAGGCGGTTGCCGCGGTCACGATCACGACGCTCGATGCGGACATTGCGCGCACCCTTGAACCGAGGGCCGCGGCGCCGGCGCGCCGGCTGCGCACCATCCGTACGCTGGCCGATGCCGGCATCCCGGTCGGGGTGAGCATCGCGCCGGTGATACCCTTCGTGACGGAACCGGACCTGGAGCGCGTATTGGCCGCCGCAGCGGAAGCGGGCGCGGTCGACGCCAGCTATATCGTGCTGCGCCTGCCGTGGGAAGTGAATCCCTTGTTCGTGCAGTGGCTGCAGGCGCACTTTCCGGAGCGCGCGCAGCGGGTGATGAACCGGGTGCGCGAGATGCGCGGCGGAAAGGACTACGATGCCGACTTTCGCCTGCGCATGCGCGGCGAAGGGGTATGGGCAGATCTGCTGCGGCAGCGCTTCGAAAAGGCCGCGCAGCGGCTCGGCCTCGGCTCACGCTCGGACGCCTATACCGCGCTCGACCCGTCGAATTTCCGCCCGCCGCCGGCATTGCGGCAGCAGGCGCCGGAGGGGCAGCTCCGGCTGTTCTGAGCGCGGCAGCAGTGCGCTGTTTTCTTTGCTATCGTGGAGGCCGCAGCAGCTTTCATTCACGGAGCAGTAATGATGATGTCCCTGACCCGCCTATCCATGCCGGCGCTCGCGCTTGCGTGCGCTCTTGCGCCCGTGCACGCGGCCGATCGCTACGCCCACCTTTACGGCGATCCCGTGCCCGACGCCCTCGCGCTGCGCACCATCGTGATCACGCCGCAGACGCGTCATGTGAATGCGGAAGGCGGCGAGGTGATCCGCTTCATCGTCGGCGATCGCAGCTTCTCGTGGGCGTTCAACATCGCGCGCACGGTGCACGCATTCGACCTGAACACGGTGGCGCCGCCGGGCCTGCTGCAGCAGACGGTGCGCGCGTATGTGCTGCCCGATCCGAAGTATGTGACCGCGCCCTGACTGCAAAAGTTGATACGCGAACACTTCTTGATCGCCGTCATCGTGCAGTCACAAAGTCCGCGTACCATTGCTTCATCTGCGGTACATGCAACCGATATGCATGACGGCAGTATGGTGTGCCGCCGATCCCGAACAGACACGGGGCGGCACACCGACCACCCCCATGCCGCATGCCGCGCGCCTCACCCGCTTTCCTCCCGCCTTGCCGTTTTCCCGCCCGTCTTGCTGCTCCGCAAGTCTTGCGCCGCAGGCCCGTAAACGACTGAAGCCGGCATGCGCCGGCTTCAGCAGGTTTCACTGGTTGGGCATCAACCGGTCACAGTGAAGATTGCGTTGGTATCGGCAACCAGGCTGTTGACGCCGGTCAGCTGCACCATTTGCGAAGAGTTGCTGTAGGCGTTCCAGTACACCAGCACATGGCTCGGCTGGTCCCAGAACCATTCGCCGTGCTCGTTGACAGCGGCTGCGCCGATTTCCGGGGTGCGGCGGAAATCGCCGTTGGTGTCGTCCGGGATCGCGACACTGATCTGGTCGCTCGCGGTCAGGCCATTGATCACCTTCCAGTTGGCGGCGTCGGAAGCGCCGAACACGAAGCGATCGGAACCCGCGGTGCCGGTACCGGTCGCCTGGCCGTTCGCCGCGATCGGCGTCGGGGTGGCGCGATCGATTGCCGCCAGGCCCGCGGTCAGGCTGGCCGGGTCGCCGTTGATCGATTCCATCAGCACGTGCTGCTCATGCTCGCCGATATCGACGCCGCGCTGCAACTGCAGGTCGGCGGAATAGGTGGCCGCCTGCAGGCGATTGACCACGAAAGCCTTGCCCTCGGTGCCATCCGGCGCGTTGATGCCGGCATCGATCATCTTGATCACGACCCGGCCGCGCTGCTCGCCAGCGGTAAGCTGGCTGTTCCAGTAAGCAAGGCCGGCGGCGTCCGGCTGCTTGCCGAAGACATTGCTGTACACGGCGGTGAGGAAGGCGGCATTCGACATCGCGTCAGGATAGATTTCCTTGACAATCGGCAGGCTGAAGATCGTGTCGACGATCTCGTTCATCGGCTTGCCGGCCCTGAGCTCTGCGTCCCAGTATTCGAGGCCGGATTTTTCCGGCGCGCGGTTGAATGCGCCGAGGTAGAGCTTGGTGATGCTGGTCTGCGTGGCAGTCAATGCCATGATCTGATCTCCTGAAAAAAACTGGTGACGGTCGTTGCGCGGAACACGTACAGCGGCGCTGTGTGCCGATGCACGGTCCCTGCAAACACCGCGGCAAAAAAGACGAAGATGCTTCCTGGGCCGGCCCGGCCGGCAAGGACAGAAGGCGGGGCGTTGTCGACCTTGCCTTTTTCCTCGTCGCAGAGACGATGATAGGCAGTGGACGTCCGGCAAGTTTGACGAGAGGCAAAGGAAAACCGCAGGAGTGTGGATCTACATCAACATTGCTGCTGGTTGAGTAAACAGGCAACGTTTCCGTGAAGAGGAATTCAGGCAGCCGCGTACTGCCCGACACCGGGCGAAGGCAAGCCGCGCAGCTTTCCGGTTTTATTGATCTGGGTCATGTCTTTGCAAGCAGTCAACGGCATATCATTTTTCTGCACGCCCGGGGGCATTGCTGCTCCCGTGAACCTGCATGGAAAGCCGGCGTCTACTGCAACAGCAGCGTACGGCCACCCGTTGCCGGCAGCGGCAGCGGTTCCCTATCGTCCCTTATGGAGCAACTGAATGAATCTGATGATCACCGGACATCACGTCGATGTCAGCCCCGCACTGCGCGAATACGTTGAAAACAAGCTCGAACGCGTGGTGCGCCACTTCGACCAGATCATCGACATCGCGGTGATACTCGGCGTCGAAAAGCCGTCCGAAAAGGACAAGCGCCAGCGCGCCGAAGTCAACGTCCGGTTGAAAGGCAACGTCATCCACGTCGAACATTTCGCCGAAGACCTGTACGCGGCGATCGACGGCCTGGTCGACAAGCTCGACCGCCAGGTGCTCAAACACAAGAGCAAGGTGCAGGATCACCAGCACGAAGCGATCAAGCACGTCAGCGAGTAAGCCGGAACGGCGGCATGCGCGTCACACGTGTTGCCGCCGCCTTTTTTCCTGCGCCTGCCCGGCCTTCGTGGTGTACGGCAGGAACAGGCTGAGCACCTGGGAGAATCCCCAGTCCAGGTGCTCCGGCGTGACCTTGCCGATGTTGTGGCGCGAGTCGAGGTAATCCAGCCAGTAGCTGGAAATGATCCAGGCATTGACCACCAGCCGGTCCACTTCTTCCTCCGATGCGGCGAGCAGCCCCTGTTCCACCATCTGCAGCAGCATCCGCTTGATATCCGCCTGGCCGCGGTCCGCCAGCTTCACGTTTCTTGCCCGCAGCTTCGGCGCCATGCGCTTGATCGCCGCGCCATCCCGATAGAAAAAGCGCCATTCCCACATCAGACGGAACCACCGCTCCAGGTAGGCAAGGCCGGGGTCGCTGCCGCCGCCGGTTTCGTGTGGCGCATTGGCGACCGTGTTCAATGCATCCTGGAAGCGCTCGAACAGCGCGAACAGGATGTCTTCCTTCTTGCGGAAGTAGTAGTAGAGGTTGCCTTCATTGATGCCGACGGTGCGGGCGATTTCGGCCGTCGTGACCGCGAACGGGCCGCTGTCGTTGAACAGGCGCAGGCACGCATCGAGAATGCGGTCGCGCGTACTCGGCATGTTTTCCGTCATATCCCCCCCGTTGACAGCCTTAAGGTATTTACCCTAAGGTGAATCTTGCAGCATTCCCCGCATTCCATCCATGGCCACGCGACCGTGCCGCGCCTCGATGAAGACGGGCAACATGAACCATCCAACCCCGGAGGACCGCATGAGCTGGCAGGCCCGCATTTTCAGTTTCATCCTGCGCCACACCTTCAAGCGCCGCCTGGCCGCGGCCGGCGATGCCGAGGCGGCGCGTGCGGTACTCAACAGCGGCCGCTTTCGCACGCCGTCCGACATGCGCATCACGCCCGCCACGCCCGGCGGCGTTCCCGGCGAATGGGTGGAACATGGTACCAGCAACGGCATCACGCTGCTCTATCTGCACGGCGGCGGCTACTTCGCCTGTTCCGCACGTTCCCACCGCGCCGCCACGACCTGGTTCGCGCGGCGCGGCTTCCGCGTCTTCGCGCCCGACTACCGGCTCGCGCCGGAGCATCCGTTCCCGGCTGCGGTCGAAGATGCGGAAGTCGTGTACAAAGCCTTGCTCGACGCCGGTGTCGATGCGGATCGACTGGTCGTGGCGGGCGACTCCGCCGGCGGCGGCCTGACGCTGGCGCTGCTTTTGCGGGTGCGCGAACGCGGCTGGCGCATGCCGGCCGCCGCCGCGCTGTTCTCGCCGCTGACCGACCTGGAAGCGGGCGGCGACTCCATCCGCACGAACGATCGCCGCTGCGCGATGTTCCGCGGCGCGCGCATCGGCATCGGCGCGCAGATCTACCTCGCCGGCGCCGACCCGCGCGATCCGCTGGCGTCGCCGCTGCATGCGGACCTGCGCGGCCTGCCGCCGCTCCTGATCCATGTCGGCGCCGATGAAGTGCTGCTTAACGATTCGACCCGGCTGGCGGAACGCGCCCGTTCCGCCAGCGTGCCGGTGACGATCAAAATCTGGCCGGACGTGCCGCATGTGTGGCAGCTGTTTCACCGGTTCATCCCCGAGGGCCGCGCATCGCTCGATGAAACCTGCGACTTTTTCCGGCAGCGTGCCGCCGCCGGCATGCTGCTCCAGCCCGGGCCGGAAGCGCCGCTTGCCGCGCCGGGCTCCGCGCTGCCGAACTGCTGACACTTCGCCGGCTGCGGCTGCCGGTGCCGCGCCGGCCCGGTTTGACGGATCGATGTAATATCGCCGCATCCACCAGCAAGGCGCGCGTGCCGCCAGCCGTGCGCCAATGACAACAAAGGAGACATGATGCTGCATCCGCAAGCAAGGACGCTGCTCGACTTCATCGAACAGCGCGGCGTTCCGCCCACCCATACCCTCACGCCCGACGATGCCCGCCGCTTCTACCGCGAGCGCCGCTTTTTCACCCAGCCGGACGCGCCGCCGGTCGCCATCGTGCGCGAACTGCAGGCGCCGGGTCCGGGCGGCGCGATCCCGCTGCGCCTGTACCGGCCGCAGGCCGGCGACGCGCCGCTGCCGGCGCTGGTCTATTTCCATGGCGGCGGCTGGACCATCGGCGACCTCGATACGCACGATACGCTGTGCCGCCAGCTCGCCAACGCCTCCGGCTGCATCGTCGTCGCGGTGGATTACCGGATGGGACCGGAGCACCGGTTTCCGGCGGCGGTGGACGACAGCCTCGCGGCGCTGCACTGGGTGCATGCGCAAGCGCCGGCGCTCGGCATCGATGCGTCGCGCATTGCGGTCGGCGGCGACAGCGCGGGCGGCAACCTGGCGGCGGTGGCCGCGATCCACGCCCGCGACCATGGCGGCCCGCCGCTGGCGTTCCAGCTGCTGATCTACCCCGCCACCGACATGCGCTGCGGCATGCCCTCGCACCAGACCAACGGACAGGGATATCTGTTGACCAGTGAAACGATCCGCTATTTCCACGATCACTATATCGACGACCCCGCCGACGACCACGACTGGCGCGCCTCGCCGCTGCTGCATGAAGACCTGTCGCGCCTGCCGCCCGCATTCCTGTTGACCGCCGGCTACGATCCGCTGCGCGACGAAGGGCTAGCCTATGCCCAACGCCTGAGCGAAGCAGGAAACCGTGCCACCAGCATCTGCTTCGAACGCCAGATCCACGGCTTCATCACGATGGGCCGCGTGATCGACGAGGCGAACGCCGCAGTAGACCTTTGCGCGGCGCAGCTGCGCAGCGCGCTGTCGGCTTAGACCTGGTATCACGGCATGCGACCGCAAGGCGCATGCCGCTCGCCCCGCGCCGCCCGGCCGCATTTCCTGCGCCCCGCCCCGGGGTCTGCGTGTATATTTGATGCCGAATCATCAATGCAGCAGAGGAGACCATGGAACAGCACATGACGGACGCGCCGGCTTCCGGCACGCAGGCGGCGGGCGCGCCCGCGGACGGCCATCCGAACCAGTTCGCGCTGCTCGCGCAGCGCCGCTTCGCGCCCTTCTTCTGGACGCAATTCTCGGGGGCGGCCAACGACAACTTGTTCAAGTTCGCCTTTACCGTGATGGTCACCTATCAGTTGCAGGTGGCGTGGATGCCGCCGTCGATGGCCGGCCTGGTGATCGGCGCGCTGTTCATCCTGCCCTACCTGCTGTTCTCTGCCACCAGCGGCCAGATCACCGACAAGATCGAAAAGACGAAGATCATCCGCTTCGTGAAAAACCTCGAGATCGCGATCATGGCGCTGGCCGCCTACGGCTTCCTGGAAAACCATGTGCCGGTATTGCTCGCCTGCACCTTCCTGATGGGCCTGCATTCGACCCTGTTCGGCCCGGTGAAATTCGCCTACCTGCCGCAGGCACTGAGCGAACGCGAGCTGACCGGCGGCAACGGCATGGTGGAAATGGGTACCTTCGTCGCCATCCTGCTTGGCAATATCGTCGGCGGCCTGTTGATCGCGGTGCCGGAGGTCGGCCGCCTGCAGGTGGCGATCGCCTGCATCGCCGCGGCGCTGGCCGGGCGCGCAGCCGCGCAGTTCATCCCGGCCGCGCCGGCGACGGATCCGGCGCTGAAGATCAACTGGAACCCGGTCAGCGAAACCTGGCGCAACCTGAAGATGGCACACGGCAATCCGGTCGTGTTCCGTTCGCTGCTCGGCATCAGCTGGATGTGGTTCTTCGGCGCGGTTTTCCTCAGCCAGTTTCCGAGCCTGGCGCGCGAGGTATTGCATGGCAACGAGCAGGTCGCGTCCTTCATGCTGGTGGTGTTTTCCATCGGCATTGCCACCGGTTCGCTGCTGTGCGAAGTATTGAGCCGCCGGCATGTGGAAATCGGACTGGTGCCGCTGGGCGCGATCGGCATGACGGTGTTCGCGGTGGACCTGTACTTCGCGTCGCGCGCGCTGCCGCCGGCGGCCACGCTCACGCTCGGCGAGTTCCTGTCGCGCTCCTATCACTGGCGGGTGCTGGCCGACCTTGCGCTGCTGAGCCTGTTCGCCGGCCTCTACAGCGTGCCGATGTATGCACTGATCCAGCTGCGCGCGCAGCCCACCCACCGCGCACGCATCATCGCGGCCAACAACATCCTCAATGCGCTGTTCATGATCGCCAGCTCGGTGATCGCCGGCGTGCTGCTGCAGGCCGGCATGACGATCCCGCAGATCTTCCTGTTCACCGGACTGGCCAACGCCGTGGTGGCTTTCTATATCTTCATGCTGGTGCCGGAATACCTGCTGCGTTTCTTCGCCTGGGTGATGTCGCACCTGGTGTACCGGTTCAAGGTGCGCGGCGAGGAACGCATTCCGTCCACCGGCCCGGCGGTACTGGTGTGCAACCACGTCAGCTTTGTCGACGCGGTGCTGCTGATGGCCGCCAGCCCGCGTCCCATCTATTTCGTGATGGACCACCGCATCTTCCGCATTCCGCTGCTCGGCGCCGTGTTCCGGCTGGCCAAGGCGATCCCGGTCGCGCCGCGCAATGAAGACGCAGCGATTTATGAGCAGGCGTTCGAGCGCGCCGCGCAGGTGCTGCGCGACGGCGACCTGCTGGCGATCTTCCCGGAAGGCGCGCTCACGCGCGACGGCAACCTGCAGCCATTCAAGGGCGGCATCATGAAGATCCTCGAGCGCGCGCGCGAAGACGGCATCGCGCCGCCGGTGGTGCCGCTGGCGCTGACCAACCTGTGGGGTTCCTTCTTCAGCCGCATCGAGTTGGTCAGAGGCGATCGGGTCGCGATGGCGCGGCCGTTCCGGCGCGGGCTGTTCAACCGCGTCGGGCTGCATGTCGGCCTGCCGGTGCCGGCGGCCCAGGTGCAGCCGGAGCTGTTGCGCGAGCGTGTCGCCGCGCTGCTCGCGCAGGGCTGAAATCCGCGGGCTTCCTCCCGCGATCTCCGCCCCAAAGTAGTGCGCGGCCGCCGGCAGCCGGTCCCGCGGCCCGGCGTTTTCCCGTTCCCGGCCACAGCGTGCGGCGCCGTCGCCGAAAAGCTTGCGCTATTGACATCACCTCCCCCGCACGCAGTCATTTTGAGGTTGTCATTTGTAACCGCCCTCAATACACTTTGCGGGTTTGTTTACATTAACCGGCGGCCGGCGCCTGCCTGCCGTTCTATAAGGGGGGAATTTTCAATGTCTGGGACGTATTTTCCGCAATGGCGGGAACGACAGCGCACCAATGACGGCCAGGGCGCGGTGATCGGCACGGAGGAGCGCCTGCCGTGGCCGCAGACCATCGCGATGGGCCTGCAACACGTGGTCGCGATGTTCGGCGCGACGGTGCTGGCGCCGCTCCTGATGGGCTTCGATCCCAACCTGGCGATCTTCATGTCGGGCGTCGGCACGCTGGTATTCTTCCTGTTCGTCGGCGGCCGCGTGCCGAGCTACCTCGGCTCCAGCTTCGCCTTCATCGGCCTGGTCAACCTGGTGACCGGCTATGCGGGGCAGGGCGCCAATGCCAACATCGGGGTTGCGCTGGGCGGCATCATCGCCTGCGGCGCGCTGTACGCGGCAATCGGCCTGCTGGTGTCGGCAGTGGGCACCAACTGGATTGAAAAGCTGATGCCGCCGGTGGTGACCGGCGCGGTGGTCGCGGTGATCGGACTGAACCTGGCGCCGATCGCGGTCAAGGGCGTGTCGGGCAATAACTTCGACGCCTGGATGGCGCTGGTGACGGTGTTCTGCGTGGGCGTGGTCGCGGTATTTACGCGCGGGATGGTGCAGCGCCTGCTGATCCTGATCGGCCTGCTGCTGGCCTACGTCATCTATGCGCTGCTGACCAACGGCGCCGGGCTCGGCAAGCCGATCGACTTTTCCGCGGTCGCCAATGCCGCCTGGTTCGGCGTGCCGAAGTTCGTGTCCCCGGTGTTCCGGGCGGATGCGATGGCGCTGCTGGCGCCGGTGGCGGTGATCCTGGTGGCGGAGAACCTCGGGCATATCAAGGCGGTCAGCGCGATGACCGGCCAGAACCTCGACAAGTACATGGGCCGCGCCTTCATCGGTGACGGCGTCGCCACCATGATGTCTGGCGCGGTCGGCGGCACCGGCGTGACGACCTATGCGGAAAACATCGGCGTCATGGCGGTGACCAAGATCTATTCGACGGTGGTGTTCGTGGTCGCCGCGCTGATCGCGCTGGTGCTCGGTTTTTCGCCGAAGTTCGGCGCCATCATCCAGACCATTCCGGGCGCGGTGCTGGGCGGCGTGTCGATCGTCGTGTTCGGCCTGATCGCGGTGTCGGGCGCGCGCATCTGGGTCGAGAACCGGGTCGATTTTTCCGACAACAAGAACCTGGTGGTGGCCGCCGTCACGCTGGTCCTCGGCGCCGGCGACTTCACGCTCAAACTCGGCGACTTCGCGCTGGGTGGCATCGGCACCGCCACCTTCGGCGCGATCATCCTGCATGCGATGCTGTCGATGCGCAGCGACAGCAAGTAACGCACGCGGCAGCGCGCAGCGGAAAACGGCTCCCTCGGGAGCCGTTTTTTTTTCGTGTCACCGGTTGCTGTGCAGCTTGGGCACCGGGGCGGCGCGCAGCCGGAACGCATCCGGCATGCGCGAACCGAGCAGCGGACGCAGGTATAGGCGGAACGCGTCGGTGATGTCGGTGCCGCTGGGCGCGATGAATTCATCGTCCACCACGCGCGTCTTGCCGGCCACCGCCTCCAGGTCGAGCAATTCATAATCGACGGAATAGAATCCGGTGCGCTTGATGGCGACCGAGCCGTCGCGGTTGCCCCACATCGCGAACTGCACCGCCTTCTCGCCCACCTCGCGCGCCTCGCGCTGGTCCACGTCCGAGACGCAGCCGATGAAGGAGCGCTGCAGGTAGCCGAAGGTGTCGCCGCGCACCCGCTTGATCCCCAGCTTGGCCTTGATCTCCTCGCACAGCAGATCGGCCAGCGCGCCGGAGCCGGACAGCTGCACGTTGCCGTGCGCGTCATGCTCCATCTCCTTGGCCAGCAGCGCGGCGATCGGATTGCCCGATTCGTCGTGTATGCCTTCAGACACCGCGATCACGCAGCGCCCGTGGCGCTCGTACGCGTCCTTCACGTCGGCCAGGAATTTCTCCAGCACGAAGGTGCGCTCGGGCAGGTAGATCAGGTGCGGGCCGTCATCCGGAAATTTCTTGCCGAGCGCGGAGGCGGCGGTGAGAAAGCCGGCATGCCTGCCCATCACCACGCCGACATAGACGCCGGGCAGCGACGCATTGTCGAGATTGGCGCCGGCGAAGGCTTGCGCGACGAAGCGCGCCGCCGAAGGAAATCCGGGCGTGTGGTCGCTGCCCACCAGGTCGTTGTCGATGGTCTTCGGTATGTGGATGCAGCGCAGCGGATAGTTCGCCTTCTTCGCTTCCATGCTGACAATGCGCACCGTGTCCGACGAGTCGTTGCCGCCGATGTAGAAGAACTGCTCGATCTGGTGCGCCTGCAGCACTTTGAAGATTTCCTGGCAATACTTGACGTCAGGCTTGTCCCGGGTGGAGCCCAGCGCCGACGACGGCGTGCTGGCGACGAGTTCGAGGTTATGGCTGGTTTCCTGCGTGAGGTCGACGAAATCCTCGTTGATGATGCCGCGCACGCCGTGCCGCGCGCCATACACCAGCTCAACGCTTCGGAAGCGGCGCGCCTCGAGCGTGACGCCGACGAGCGACTGGTTGATGACGGCGGTGGGGCCGCCGCCTTGAGCGACCAGGATTTTTCCGGAAGGCATATCACTCCTCCTATCGATCGTTGATCACGACGCTTGTGTCACGCTAGGACTTTGAGTATGGACCAATTTTCCCCGGTTTGAATGATATTTCACCAACTCGGTCCACTAGGAGAGCACGGAACCGGGCGAGGCTACGCGCGCCGGGCCGTACGTGCGCAACAGCGCTAGGAACCGTACCGGCAGTCAATTAGCGTCCGTTAGGAATGCAAGAGTAACGATGAAGCGCGCCAGAATCACGCAAGCTTGCGACTTCGCAACTGGGATTCCTAATAATTGGTTAAGTTTCGGGAAACGTGATTGTGGCGCTTACTGTCCAACCCCTGAAGCATCGGTATGAGGAGAATTCCATGACCCCAAATCTAGCATCCGCCCGCAAGGCGATCCAGGCAGAGCTGTCCCACGCCCGCCAGGGCATCGAATACTATTCCCAGCGCGTGGAGGCGCTGGAAACGGCGCTGTCCCAGCTGGAAAGCGTGGACATCGATGCGGAGGATGCCGGCGAGAGCAAGAAGCGCAAGGCGGCAACGCGCAGCGACAAGCAGGCCGGCGCAGCCAAGCGCGGACGCAAGCCGCGGGCGCAGGCCGATGCCGGCGCAACCGCGACCGAAGCAGGAACGGGAAAACGCCGCGGCCGCAAGGCGCGTGCGCCGGACCGCGAGGAAGAAGCGGGACTGCCGACGACCGGCGCCGATTTCTGGCTCAACCTGGTGACCGACGAACCGCAATCGGCAGTCGACATCGCGAACGCGGCGGTCGCAACCATCGGCCTGAAGCCGGACCAGAAACGACAGATCCAGAAGCTGAAGCAGCGCGTCGCCCCGGCACTGGCCAGCCTGGTATCGGCGCGCAAGATCCAGGATACCGGCGCCGGCCGCGAGCGGCGTTTCTTCAAGGGCGAGCAGGGCGGCGCCTGAAGGACTTCGGTGAAGCGCCGCCCGGACGCGGGCAGGCAGCGAACAGGCCGGCATCCGCCGGCCTGTTCGTTTGCGGCTTGCAGCCTTATCCATCCATTCGGTGCGACGCCGCCAAAGCAGAGGCCCCTCCGAAGCAAGCCAGCTACCGCCGCTGCAAGGGCGCCGTGCGGCAGCGCGTTCTTGCCGATCTTTTCTCCGATAACCCGGCACAAGGATCAGGGCATTCTCCATGCACAGGCACTTGCGCGTTCGCCGGCAAGCGGACCAGGCGGCGGCATTCATACGTCTCGACCTGGCCACCCGGGACGACAGTTGGCGTGACCGGCCCGAACCAACGGCCCGCGCCGGCCGCGGATGCAACATGATCAACAAGACCGCCCCAAAAGCGCGCACGCTATTGCGTATTTACGACAGTCGCGCGCGTCAGCGCCAGAAAAGAGTGCAGTACCGCCCCAAACCGGGGCAGCGGCCGGCCCGCCTCCCCTAAAATGGTTCTTACGGAAATATTGATCCGGATCAAAAAGAACGTTGCCAGGAAAACAAGCCATCGTTTCTCCGGAGCCGTCCAGCCAGGGACCTTTCATGCTCAAGAACCTCACCATCAAGACCCGACTCGTCATCGTCCTGTCCTTTCTCTCCGTCCAGCTCATCGTTGCATCAGTGCTTGGCATCAGCAGCCTGGGCACTGCGAACAATGCAATGAAATCCATGTATGACGACCGGCTCGTCGCGCTCGGCCAGCTGGACCAGGTCATCCGGCTGCTGAGCCGGAACGAGCTCGCCATTGCCAAGGCGATTTCCGCCGAGCCGGCGCAGGCGGCCAGGCTGGTGAACGAAATCGACCAGAACATCGAGCGGGTTACCAGGACATGGGACCAGTACATGGCGACCTTCCTGACGCCGGAGGAAAAGAAGCTGGCCGAACAGTTCGCGCAACACCGCAAGCAGTTCGTCGCCGAGGGCCTGCTGCCGGCGGCGGCGGCGCTCCGGGCCGGCGACGGCAAGCGCGCGGCCGAACTGCTGCACGGTCCGATGGAGAAACTGTTCGCACCGGTGATCGGCAGCATCGACGAACTCATCAAACTCCAGCTTGACGTCGCCCGCAAGGAGTTCGAGCAGCGGCAAGAGTCCTATGTGTTGATGCGCAACAGCCTGGCCGTCGCACTGGCCCTCGGCCTGCTGCTTGCTGCCGTCGTCGGCGCCTGGCTGGTGCGCGCGATCACGCGGCCGCTGGACGAGGCGGTCAGGATCGCCGACAGCATCGCCGCCGGCGACCTGACGCAACGAATTTCCGCGGCGTCGAAGGATGAAATGGGCAGGCTGATGCTGGCATTGAAGAACATGAACGACAGTCTGGTGCAGATTGTCGTGCAGGTGCGCGGCGGGACCGATACGATCGCCACCGCCTCCAGCCAGATCGCCGCCGGCAACCTCGACCTGTCATCGCGCACGGAGGAACAGGCAAGCTCGCTGGAGGAAACCGCCTCCTCGATGGAGGAGCTGACGTCGACCGTCAAGCAGAACGCCGACAACGCGAACCAGGCCAACAGCCTCGCGCTTTCCGCATCCGAAGTCGCAAGCAAGGGCGGCGCCGTGGTGTCCCAGGTGGTGGAAACGATGGGGTCGATCAACGCATCGTCCAGGAAGATCGTCGACATCATCAGCGTCATCGACGGCATCGCCTTCCAGACCAACATCCTGGCGCTGAACGCGGCGGTGGAAGCGGCGCGCGCCGGCGAGCAGGGTCGCGGCTTCGCGGTCGTCGCCTCCGAGGTGCGCAACCTGGCGCAGCGCTCGGCCAGCGCGGCCAAGGAAATCAAGGCACTGATCAACGACTCGGTCGAGAAAGTCGACATCGGTTCGAAGCTGGTCGACCAGGCCGGCGGCACGATGCGGGAAATCGTGCAAAGCGTGCAGCAGGTCAGCGACATCGTCAGCGAGATTACCGCCGCCTCGCGCGAGCAGACCGCCGGCATCGAGCAGATCAATCAGGCGATCTCCCAGATGGACCAGGCGACCCAGCAGAACGCCTCGCTGGTCGAAGAGGCCGCGGCGGCTTCCGAAACCATGCAGAAGCAGGCGGAAACGCTCGCGCACACCGTTGCGGTGTTCAAGGTCGAAGGCATGCAGGCGGCGCAGCCGCGGACTGTCCTGGCGGCGGCCGCCAGGCCTGTAACCAGGATGCCCGCGCCAAGGACCGCCCGGTCCGTGAAGCAGACGCCGGCCCGCGCCGCCGGCGAGGCCCGGGCGGCACTGTCCGGCAACTCGGATGACTGGGAAGAGTTCTAGGCGGGAGCATTCCGGCGCCTGGCGCCGCCGCCGCGGGCGGCAGACGCCTGCCGTTCAGTAAAGCGGCGCGGCCAGCCCTTCCGCCGCGAACGCGCGCTGCACCGCGGGACGCGCGGCGACCAGGTCGAGGCAGGCGCCGAGATGGCGGCGCGTGCGCGCCGGATGCGCGAAGTGGCGGGTCCAGCGTGCCAGCATCAGCAGATAGGGATCGACCGCGGTGTAGCGCTGTCCGAGCAGGTAGGGGCCGCGGCCGGCGGCGGCATTCTCCGCCAGCCGGTTTTCGATCAGGTCGAGCATGCCGCCGATGCGGGCCTCCGCGTGCCGCCTCACCGATTCCGCGCCCTGCGCGTGGTCGGCCAGCCGTTCCGGATAGTAGTAGGTGATCAGCTCCGCCTGCAGCGTGTTCGTCAGGTAGATCAGCCATTGGTAGAAGCGCGCACGCTCGGTCGTGCCCGGCGCCGGCGCCAGG